>JAEEGF012133359.1_pt1 | contig 39678 bp, 46 predicted proteins | sample 9134171 | NCBI WGS metagenome assembly JAEEGF01 (sample SAMN16246542, study PRJNA631951) | gut metagenome | biome: gut microbiome; feature: rumen; material: AP-attached | host: Bos | place: Iran: Karaj | collected 2018-10 | reverse complement strand
TTATCATCAAGGAGGATAACACTCCCAAGGGTACTCGTATCTTTGGACCTGTAGCAAGAGAGCTCAGAGAGAAGCAGTTCATGAAGATCGTTTCCCTCGCTCCCGAAGTATTATAGGAGGTGTCGCTATGTCGATGTCAAAGATCAAGAAGGGTGACACCGTAAAGGTCATCACCGGTAAAGATAAGGGTAAAGAAGGCAAGGTTATCGCTGTTGTTGACGGAAAGCTCCTCGTTGAGGGCGTAAACACCGTAACAAAGCACTCAAAGCCCAGCCAGGCTAATCCCAAGGGCGGTATCGTCCATGAAGAAGCCCCCATCGATGCATCAAACGTTATGCTCGTATTCAAGGGCAAGGCTACAAGAGTCGGGTTCAAGACCGTTGAAGGCAAGAAGGGTACCCAGAAGGTACGCGTTGCCAAGTCAACAGGTGATCAGATCGACTAATTCTGTGAGAGGAGGTCAAGAAATTGGCACGTTTAAAGGAAACATACACTAAAGAGATCGCTCCGGCTATGCAGAAGAAGTTCGGTTACAAGAATGTAATGCAGATCCCGAAGCTTGATAAGATCGTTATCAATATGGGTGTCGGCGAAGCTAAGGAAAACGCCAAGGCACTTGAGTCTGCCGTAAAGGACATGGAGACCATCTCCGGTCAGAAGGCAGTTATCACAAAAGCAAAGAAGTCCATTGCAAACTTCAAGATCAGAGAAGGTCTTTCCATCGGATGTAAGGTTACCCTTCGCGGCGAAAAGATGTATGAGTTCGCAGATCGTCTCATCAACCTTTCACTTCCCCGCGTACGTGACTTCAGAGGCGTAAACCCCAACGCATTCGACGGCAGAGGAAACTATGCGCTCGGCATCAAAGAGCAGCTCATCTTCCCTGAGATCGAGTATGACAAGGTAGACAAGGTTCGCGGTATGGATATCATCTTCGTTACCACCGCAAAGTCCGATGAAGAAGCTCGTGAGTTGCTCACAATGTTTGGTATGCCTTTTGCCAAGTAAGGCATCTGATTTAGGAGGATAAGATAATGGCAAAAACTTCCATGAAGTTAAAACAGCAGCGCAAGCCCAAGTTCTCTACACAGGCTTACACACGTTGCAAGATTTGTGGTCGTCCCCATGCATATCTCAGAAAGTACGGAATCTGCAGAATCTGCTTCCGTGAGCTTGCATACAAGGGCGAGATCCCGGGTGTAAAGAAGGCATCCTGGTAGAAAAGTGACGGGGAAACCCGTTTCTCACATTGCGATAAGCGGGTGTAGGCCCGGACTTCGCAAGACGGCAATTTTTAAGGAGGAATATCACTATGACAAGCGATCCGATCGCAGATATGCTTACAAGAATCCGTAACGCTAATACTGCTAAACACGATACAGTTAACGTACCCTCTTCCAAGATGAAGCTCGCTATTGCGGACATTCTTGTCAAGGAAGGCTACATCAGGGGCTACGAAATCGTTGAAGACGGCGCCGCTAAGGACATCGTCATCACATTAAAGTATGGTAAGGACAAAACAGAGAAGGTTATCACGGGATTAAAGAGGATCTCTAAACCCGGCCTTCGTGTATATGCCAGCAAGGAAGACCTTCCCAAGGTTCTTGGCGGTCTCGGAACAGCCATCATCTCCACAAACAAGGGCGTGATCACCGATAAGGAAGCACGCGCTGAGGGCGTTGGCGGTGAGGTTCTGGCTTTTATCTGGTAATCATAAACGCATATATAGAATTCAGGAGGTACGGGCATGTCACGTATAGGTAAGATGCCAATCGCCATTCCGGCAGGTGTAACTGTCGATGTGGCAGAAAATAATAAAGTTACCGTAAAAGGACCCAAGGGAACTCTCGAGAGAGTGCTTCCTGCGGAACTCGCAATAAAGGTCGAGGACATGGATGATGAACACCACAAGGGCAAGTTTGTCACTGTAACAAGACCCGACGATCTTAAGCGCACAAGATCACTTCACGGCCTTACAAGAACACTCATCCACAACATGGTTGTAGGTGTTACCGAAGGCTACTGCAAGACACTTGAGATCAACGGTACCGGTTACAGAGCAGCAAAGGCCGGCAAGGAGCTTACGCTCACACTCGGATATTCACATCCCGTTGTCATGATCGATCCCGAAGGTATTACGACTGAAGTAATCGACCAGCTCAAGATCAATGTCAAGGGCATTGACAAGGAAAAGGTCGGACAGTACGCAGCCGAGATCAGAGGCAAGAGAGGACCTGAGCCTTATAAGGGCAAGGGTATCAAGTACTCTGATGAGGTTATCAGACGTAAGGCCGGTAAGACAGGTAAGAAGTAGGAGAGGAGAATAGACAATGGTAAGCAAAGAAAGTAGAAGTGAAATTCGTGCCAAAAAGCACATGAAGATCCGCAATCGTTTCTCCGGCACATCCGAAAGACCCAGACTTGCCGTATTCAGAAGCAACAAGCACATTTATGCTCAGATCATCGACGATACAGTAGGGAACACTCTTGTTTCCGCTTCCACCGTTGAGAAGGCTATCAAGTCAGAGCTTGAGAACACCGATGACGTAGCAGCAGCAGCTTACTTAGGAAAAGTAATTGCCGAGCGCGCACTTGGAAAGAACATCAACGAGGTCGTTTTTGACCGCGGTGGTTTCGTTTACCAGGGCAAGATCAAGGCACTTGCTGAGGCCGCAAGAGAAGCAGGGCTTCAATTCTAAGCAGGAGGAAAGACGATGAGAGAAACAATTGATAACACCCCTAAGTCAGAGATCGAGGATAAGGTCGTTGATATCAAGCGCGTATCCAAGACTGTAAAGGGCGGCCGTAAGATGAGATTCGCTGCACTTGTTGTTGTAGGCGATAAGAAGGGCCATGTCGGCGTCGGCCTCGGAAAAGCATCGGAAGTTCCCGAAGCTATCCGTAAGGCAAAGGAAGACGCAACAAAGAAGATGATCGAAGTTCCCATGAACGATCTCGGAAGCACACCTCATGATTTCACCGGTTATTACGGAAGCGCAAGCGTTCTTCTTAAGACCAGCCCCGAAGGTACCGGTATCATCGCAGGCGGTCCCGCACGTATCGTTCTTGAGCTTGCGGGCTACAGGAACATTCGTACCAAATCCCTTGGTTCAAACAATAAGCAGAACGTTGTTCTTGCTACAGTAAACGGATTAAGCCAGTTAAAGACTCCTGAGCAGGTAGCTGCACTTCGCGGCGTTCCGGTTGAGCAGTTAGGCTGATAAAAGGGGGTAAATTAAAATGGCAGAGAATTTAAAGATTACCTTGGTAAAGTCTCCCCTCGGAGCGATCCCCAAGCAGAAGAGGACCGTTGAGGCACTCGGCCTCAGAAAGATCGGTCAGTCTGTTGTTCAGAAGAACAATGATGCCACAAAGGGACAGATCCAGAAGATCTTACATTTGGTCAAGGTAGAAGAAATCTAATACGTAGCAAGGAGGTGTTCACGATGAATTTAACAACAATCAGACCTGCCGAAGGCTCGACCAAGTCCAATAATTTCAGAAAAGGCCGTGGCCATGGTTCAGGAAACGGTAAGACCGCAGGTTTCGGACATAAGGGCCAGAAGGCTCGTTCGGGAAGACCCAGACTTGGTTTTGAAGGTGGTCAGAATCCCTTATACAGAAGACTTCCCAAGAGAGGCTTTAATTGCAGAAACTCTAAGGAAATAATCACACTCAATCTTGATGCACTCAACAGATTTGAGGATGGAACCGAAGTTACCGTTGAGACCCTTATTAACGCAGGTATCATTAACAACCCTAAGGACGGCGTTAAGCTTCTCGGAAACGGTGAGATTACCAAAAAGCTTGACGTTAAGTTGAACGCATTCAGTGAGAATGCGGTACAGAAGATTCAGGCTGCAGGTGGAAAAGCTGAGGTGATCTGATGTTTAAGACTTTTGCCAACGCATTAAAGATCAAAGACATCAGGACAAAGCTCTTATATACGTTCCTGTGTCTGATCATTGTCAGGATCGGCTGCATGCTTCCCGTACCCGGGATCAACAGGACCTATTTTGCTAACTGGCTTTCAAACGTGACTCAGGGAGGCGGACTTGGCTTCCTTGATGTTCTCACGGGCGGTTCGTTCTCGCAGATGTCAATATTTGCGCTGAACATTTCGCCTTACATCACATCATCCATTATCATGCAGCTCCTCACGATAGCTATTCCGAAACTTGAGGAGATGCAGAAAGACGGTGAGACCGGCAGAAAGAAGATCGCCGAGATCACCAGATATGTCACCATCGGCCTTGCTATCTTTGAGTCCGTTGCAATGGGCATCGGCTTCAAGAACAGCAACGTGCTCGAATCCGGAAACGCATGGCTTCACATCGCTGTGATCACCGTGAGCTTTACCGCCGGTTCGGCATTCCTTATGTGGCTCGGTGAGCAGATCACTGAAAAGGGGATCGGAAACGGTATTTCCGTTATCCTCCTTATCAACATCGTAGATACCCTTCCCGGGGACTACACAGGCCTCTACGAGCAGTTCGTTAAGGGCCAGTCCGTTGCGAAGGCTGTCATTGCGGCAGTTGTCATCGTAGCGGTAACCATTGCGCTGGTAGTGCTCATCATCCTCCTTCAGGATGCACAGAGAAGAGTCAGCGTACAGTATGCAAAGAAAATGCAGGGCAGAAGAATGGTAGGCGGCCAGTCGTCATTCATACCGCTCCGCATAAACACCGCGGGCGTTATCCCCGTAATCTTTGCAGTCAGCCTTCTTCAGACACCCATCATCATTTCCTCGCTCTTCGGTGTTACCGGAAGCCCTACGGGAAATGTATGGCAGAAGATCCTCATGTATCTTAACCAGAGAAACTGGTGCCAATTCACAACTGAAGGATACGGCATTTATACACTGGGACTCGTACTTTACATTGCAATGCTCTTCTTCTTCGCATACTTCTACACCGGGATCACATTCAATCCCGCAGAAGTATCAAACAACTTAAAGAAGCAGGGCGGCTTCATACCCGGTATCAGACCCGGCAGACCTACAAACGACTATCTTTCCAAGGTTCTTAACTACGTTATCCTTATCGGCGCGGCTGGCCTTACGATAGTTGCAGTCATCCCAATCTTCTTTACGGGCATGTTCAAAGCAAGCGTAAGCTTCGGCGGCACCAGCATAATCATCGTCGTAGGTGTAATCCTCGAGATGATCCAGCAGGTGGAGACAATGATGAGAGAGCGTCATTACAAAGGCTTTCTTTCTGAGGACTGATAATACCTGAACGGGGTGGGACCTTGTACGCGAAAGCGCGGTCCCACCCTATAAGTGTTTTAACAGGAGGCAAAATGAAGATCATCATGCTTGGCGCTCCCGGCGCCGGAAAAGGAACACAGGCAAAGAAGATTGCCGAGAAATACGGCATTCCTCATATCTCGACCGGTGACATTTTCAGGGCAAACCTGAAAGCCGGCACCCCTTTGGGATTAAAAGCAAAAGAGTACATGGATAAAGGCGCACTCGTACCTGATTCCCTGACTCTCGAGCTTATCATGGACCGCTTTGCAAATCCCGATTGCGCAAACGGATATGTGCTTGACGGATTCCCGAGGACCATACCTCAGGCCGAGGCACTTACCGAAGCACTCAAAAAGAACAACGACGAAGTTGATTATGCCATCGACGTTGACGTTCCCGATGAAGTGATCGTAAACCGTATGTCCGGAAGACGTGCCTGCGTCAACTGCGGCGCAACCTACCATATCGTTTTCAACGCTCCCAAGGTTGAAGGCAAATGCGATACATGCGGCGCAGACCTCATCTTAAGGAACGACGACAAGCCCGAGACCGTACAGAACCGCCTTTCCGTATACCACGAGCAGACACAGCCGCTCATCGACTATTACAACGGCTTTGGAAAGCTTCGCTCCGTAGACGGAACAAAGGAAATGTCCGAGGTCTTTGACGCGATCGTCGACATCCTAGAAAACAAAGAAAGTAAGTAAGATGATCACGATAAAATCCACCCGCGAGATCGAACTGATGCGGGAAGCGGGAAAAATACTCGCCGAAGTGCATGAGCGCCTTGGTGAGATGGTAAAGCCCGGTGTTACAACATGGGAAATAGACAAAAAGGGTGAAGAGCTCATCAGAAAGCACGGATGCATTCCTTCGTTCCTGAATTACAACGGATATCCGGCATCTATATGCTGCTCCGTGAACGATGAAGTGGTGCACGGCATACCCTCAAAAAAGCGTATCCTCAAAGAAGGAGATATCATAAGCCTGGATGCAGGCGTCATCTGCAAAGGCTATCATTCCGATGCCGCAAGGACATGGGCGGTGGGAAAGATATCACCCGAAGCTCAAAAACTCATTGACGAGACAAAGGAATGCTTTTTCAAAGCGCTCGCCGTCTGCACGGCGGGACACCACTTGAATGAGATCGGAGCCGCTGTCGAAGATCATGCGTCACTCTTTGGATACGGCGTTGTGAGAGAACTTGTCGGACACGGCATCGGAACCTCACTTCACGAAGATCCTGAGGTGGCAAACTTCAGACAGCACAAAAAAGGCCCGCTCCTTCAGGCGGGAATGACACTCGCGGTCGAGCCCATGATCAATATGGGAACTCACGAGGTCAGATGGTGCGACGACAACTGGACTGTAGTCTCAAAAGACGGTTCAATGTCCGCACATTACGAGAACACGATAGTTATCACCGATGGGGAGCCCGAGATACTCTCGCTCACCAGATAAAAACGGGAGAAAAATCATTATATGTCAAAGCAAGATGTAATCGAACTTGAAGGAACGGTAGTGGAAAAACTTCCCAATGCAATGTTCCGCGTGGAGCTTGAGAATAAGCATGTCGTGCTCGCGCATATCAGCGGCAAGCTCCGCATGAACTATATCAAGATAGTTCCGGGCGACAAAGTAACACTTGAAATGTCACCCTATGATCTTACCAAAGCCAGGATAATCTGGAGAGACAAATAGAGATCAAGTCTTTTTGCAAGGCTTCCGTGTGTTTACGGAGCCTTTTTTTTGGGAAAAAGGGGAAGAGATGAAAAAAAGATTCGTTTTATTGATCTGCACGCTGGTGGCAGCGTGTCTCACGGCATGCTCGGATACTGTGTTCATCGACGGAGGCACAGTAGTGCCGACCGAAGTGCCGTCACCGCAGGAAGCACAGCCGACCGCATCGCCGACACAGCCGGAAACACAGGAGCACGTTAATAACACGCCCACAGATACGCCGGCACCGACAGCGGAAGCTGCAGAAACTCCTGCAGTAAAAGACAACACGGAAGCGCTCCGCATAGCAGAGCTCCACGGACTTTCCGAAAAGGACCTCCGTGGGCAGTATGATCTTTTTGTGATGTTCAGCGAAATGATCGAAGGAAATGACAGACTCAACGGCTACAAAGAGATCGTCTACAGGATATTTCCCGTGGTAGCCGACAATGTGAGCCTGTTGGACATAGATTACTTTCTGTACAGACTCGGCTATCTGACCATCCAGATGACCGATCTCGGTAACGGCAACGGAGGCGAGTTCTGGGCCGGAAACAATATGATATATATAAATGCCGGTGTATATGAAGGCGACCAATATCAGTATCCCGCCATCGTTTTCCATGAGCTCATGCACTTTGTGGACAGTAACATAGCCGAATGGACCGATACCGAGTACGTTCCCGGGGTGCCGGTATTCTATGAAACGGATTTCCTTACGGAAGCCGGCGCAGAGCTCTACACTGCAAAATATCTGGCAAAAGCCGTGCGAGCCTATTTTGTGCCCGTGCAGTTCCTTTCGGGGATCGACTATATCTACGGGACAGAAAAACTGAACAGAGTGTTCTTTGGCACAGACTCAGACGCTCAGACGGCAAAACTCTTTATCGATGCCGGTTTTTCAAATGAAAAATATCACGATGCGGTCATGTCTCTCAACTGGCTGACTTATCCCGAACGTCACGGAGAACCCGACAACTTCATTTGCCCTGAGGACATTCTTATAGACCTCTATGAAGCGAAAAACGGTGACAAATGGAAAACGGACGCATATTTCATGTATATCCTTAAGACCCTTGGAAATATAGGATATTCCGACCATACGGGATCAAAGTACGAAAGTATCTTAAATAACAACGATTTCGCGTCATGGGCACAGTATGAGGCTTTTGCGGCAAAACTGTACGCAGGCCTTCCGGAAGTGCCCGATATCAGATATGCGCCTCCGGCTCCGGTGATCCTTGACGGAAGACCTACGCTCGGCGTCTTTGCGGAGTGGACCGATCCCGACACACATCAAAAGGTCCGCGGCACGATAAGCGCAGAGTACGATTTTTCAAGTGAAACCCCCGTTGGATATGAAATCAAGGATTTTGATAAGCTCAATTGACGATTTCTGCGGGAAATTCTGCGGGAAATCAAAAGTTTTGCTTGATTTTTTGAATTTATCGGAGTATAATACTACACGGACTTTTTTCGAGTAATATGCCTCATTGCGTGGCAGACATTACCGGAAATACTATTGTGAAAGGAGTAAACCACAATGAAAGTCAGATCTTCAGTTAAACCGATTTGCGAGAAATGCAAAGTCATCAAGAGAAAGGGTTCCATCAGGATCATCTGTGAGAATCCCAAGCACAAACAGAGACAGGGCTGATACCGATACCCTAGGGCATCGTTTTCACAGGCTGCCAATAAAAGACAGTCTCATAGAAAACAGTACCTTGCTTTCTTTGTTGCAATGTTCCGTCAGGATTGCAATGGCGGACACCGGATGTAATTTTCCGGGATAATTCCCGTATCTTACGCGGAATTACTTGTGATACCGTGGGGCGGCGCAAGCCGTCTTCAGAGAGAGGTTAACGCATTTGATGGATGTATCATCTCTCCTGATCTGTTCTCAGATGATCGGGTTCACGGTTTAAAGCGGCTGTGCCGTGCGCTGTTAGTCAGCACGGCAAACATCATTTTTCATTTTTTTACGGAGGTACAATACACATGGCTCGAATCAGTGGTGTAGACTTACCAAGAGAAAAGCGTGTAGAAATCGGACTTACTTATATCTATGGTATCGGTAGAGTAAGCTCAAACAAGATCCTTGAGAAGGCAAACGTTAATCCCGACACACGTGTTCGTGATCTTACGGATGACGAAGTTGCAAGGATCCGTGACGTCATCGACGCCGAGTTCCAGGTAGAGGGTGATCTCAGAAGAGAGACAGCCTTAAACATCAAGAGACTCCAGGAAATCGGATGCTACAGAGGCATCCGTCACAGAAAGGGCCTTCCCGTTCGCGGTCAGAACACCAAGAACAATGCCAGGACAAGAAAAGGTCCCAAGAGAACTGTGGCTAACAAGAAGAAGTAATAGGGAGGATCAAAGATGGCTAAGAAAGTATCAACAGCAGCTAAAAAGTCTGCTAAAAAGCGTGTAAAAAAGAACGTTGATCATGGTCAGGCACATATCCAGGCCAGCTTCAACAATACAATCGTAACACTTACGGATGCTGAAGGAAATGCCATTTCGTGGGCAAGTGCCGGCGGACTTGGATTCAGAGGCTCCAGAAAATCCACTCCTTATGCTGCTCAGATGGCAGCAGAGACAGCAGCAAAGGCTGCAGTCGTTCATGGCTTAAAGAGTGTCGATGTTATGGTCAAGGGACCCGGTACGGGCCGCGAGGCTGCTATCCGTGCCCTTCAGGCATGTGGCATCAACGTAACATCGATCAAGGACGTAACACCCGTTCCGCACAACGGATGCAGACCGCCCAAGCGCAGAAGAGTCTGATTAAGGAGGAAAAAGCAAATGGCAAGAAATACAGATCCTGTATTAAAGCAGTGCAGATCGCTCGGAATCGAGCCTTCCGTTCTCGGTATCAACAAGAAGTCAAACAGGACCTTCGCTCGTCAGGGCAAGAAGGTTTCCGAGTACGGCACACAGTTAAAGGAAAAGCAGAAGGCAAAGTTCATCTATGGTGTGCTTGAGAAGCCTTTCCGCAACAATTTTGAAAAGGCCAAGAAGATCAAGACCGGTACAACCGGTGAAAACATGATGATCCTCCTTGAGCGTCGTCTTGACAATGTTGTATTCCGTCTCGGATACGGCAGAACAAGAACAGAAGCACGTCAGATCGTTGACCACAAGCAGATCCTTGTCAACGGCAAGTGCGTAAACATTCCTTCCTACCTTGTAAAGGCAGGAGACAAGATCGAGATCAGAGAGACCAAGAAGGGCTCTCAGAGATATAAGGATATCCTTGAAGTTACCGAGGGCAGAAGCGTTCCCGCTTGGCTTACGGCAGATCATGCAAACCTTACCGGTGAAGTTGTAGAGCTTCCCCGCATGGATCAGATCGATGTTCCCGTAAACGCAACGCTTATCGTCGAGCTCTATTCCAAATAATCAGGAGGCTGAAACCCCTTTGGGCTTTCAGCTGTCGGATAATCTATCGATTACCGACATTGGTAACAATAAAAATAAGGAGGATCCGCTATGTTTGATTTCGATTTTAAACCCGCTAAAATTGAAGTTGCAGAAATTTCAGATAAATACGGGCGTTTCGTTGTTGAGCCGCTTGAGCGCGGCTATGGCACAACGCTTGGCAATTCTTTAAGAAGAATTATGCTTTCTTCACTTCCCGGTTCTGCAGTAAGCCAGGTTAAGATCGACGGTGTGGTTCATGAGTTTTCAGGTCTCCCGGGTGTCAAAGAGGACATCACCGAGATCATTATGAACATCAAGAACCTTTCCATCAAGAACAGCAGCTCCGAAAACACTCCCAAGACAGCTTATATCGAGTTTGAGGGTGAGGGCGTTGTCAGGGCTTCAGACATCGTTGTAGACCAGGATATCGAAATTATCAATAAGGATCAGGTTATTGCTACTCTTAACGGCGGCGCAGACTCCAAGCTCTACATGGAACTCACGATCACAAACGGTCGTGGATATGTAGGTTCCGACAAGAACAAGGGAGACGATCTTCCCATCGGAGTCATTGCTGTCGATTCCATCTACACACCTGTTGAGAGAGTGAATCTCACCGTGGAAAACACCCGTGTGGGCCAGATGACCGATTATGACAAGCTTACCCTTGAAGTATTCACAAACGGCGCACTTGCTCCCGACGAGGCTGTAAGCCTTGCGGCAAAGGTCCTTTCCGCACACCTCGATTCCTTCATCCAGCTCTCCGACCGCGCAGATGTTGTTGAGGTCATCAAGCCTCAGGGCGAGTCCGGACAGGAAAAGATCCTGGATATGAGCATCGATGAACTCGAGCTTTCGGTACGTTCCTTCAACTGCCTTAAGCGCGCAGGTGTCAATACCGTCGGTGAACTTGTAAACAAGACACCCGATGATATGATGAAGGTTCGTAACCTCGGCAGAAAGTCATTGGACGAAGTACTGATCAAGTTAAAAGAGCTCGGTCTGTCACTCAGACAGAGCGAGGAATAAGCAGAACACGTAAGGAGGAAATATAAATGGCAGGCTACAGAAAACTTGGACGCACAGCAGACCAGAGAAAAGCTCTGCTCCGCAACCAGGTAACCAATCTGTTATATCACGGCAAGATCGTGACCACCGAATGCAGAGCCAAAGAAGTAAAGAGCATTGCAGAGAAGATGATCACCCTTGCTATCAAGGAAAAAGACAATTTTGAGACCGTAACCGTTAAGGCTAAGGTTGCACGTAAGGACAAGGACGGCAAGAACGTAAAGGAAGCCGGCAGCAACGGCAAGAAGGTTACAGTTTACGATGAAGTAGAGAAGCAGGTTAAGAAGGACAAGCCTTCAAGACTTCACGCACGCAGACAGCTCAACGCTTATCTTTATGATGTGACCGAAGTTCCCACAGAGAACGCCGGCAAGAAGAGAAGCACAAAGAAGGTTGATCTTGCAAACAAGCTTTTCGACGAGATCGCTCCCAAGTATGCAGACCGCAAGGGCGGCTACACCCGTATCGTAAAGATCGGACAGCGCAAGGGCGACGCAGCTATGGAAGTTCTTCTTGAGTTAGTTTAATATTTAAGATCCGAACAGATCGGTGAGTATAGGCCTGTACAGAACGTACAGGCCTTTATTTAACAGAAATACGCTATTGTATAAAAAGTATCTTTCCGGGGGAAAAGTCCATGCAGAGCGAAACCATGAAAAAGGCAGATATCAAAAAAATAGCGGAACGTATTAATTTCCGCGACCTGTTTATCATAGTCGCGGGGACCTTTTTGATGGGAGCCGCGATCAACTTCATGTTTGATCCCATAGGACTTGATACCGGCGGAGTGAGCGGTCTCTCGATCCTTGTGAGATATGCTTCAAAACCATTTCTTTCCGGGCTTGGGATCGACTTTTTCAAGGATGGCATCCCTGTCTGGCTGTGCACTCTGGCGCTGAATATACCGCTTTTTGCCGCAGCCATTTGGAAAAAAGGCTGGAGGTTCCTTGCAAAGACGACATATTCCACTGCGCTTCTTACGGCATGGATATATGTTCTTCCCGTAAAGCAGGTGTTAAACGATACTCTGCTTAGCGCCATAGCCGGAGGCGTTCTTTCGGGAACCGGCATAGGCCTTGTGTTTTCAACACTTGCGACTACAGGCGGTTCCGATCTGTTTGCCGCGCTGGTGCATGACAGGCTCAGACACCTCTCGGTGTCCTGGATACTTGCATTCGTTGACGGCACCATAGTGTTCCTCGGCCTATTTGTTTTCCCGCTTGAAAACGTGGTATATTCTGTTATCGTCGTATTCCTCGTTTCAAAGATCTCCGACGAGATAGTGGAAGGACTGAAATTCGCAAAAGTAGCGTTCATCATCTCGCCGAAGGCCGATACGATAGCCACCGAGATACTTGAGGACATCGACCGAGGAGTGACCGGCATACGCGTAAAGGGCATGTATTCCGGCGAAGACAAGAACATGCTTTTCTGCGTTGTTTCAAAAAAGCAGATCCCCGAGCTTCAGGACATCGTGATGCGCCATGACAACAGAGCGTTCATGGTGATCTCGGATGCAAGGGAAGTAATGGGCGAAGGCTTTTCAAGGGCATAGTTTACAGAACTGTTTTTCAGGGCGCAGATGTTGCGCCCTGTTATTTTTTTGCTTTGCATCGCCGATAAAATAGATAGCACTAAACAGACATTAGGGATGACTTAAGGGGCGGAAACAGATATGGCGATGATCGTACAGCATAACATCCAGGCGATAAACACAAACAGACAGCTGGGTATCAGCACAAAGAGCCTTTCCAAAAATACGGAAAAGCTTTCTTCAGGCTATCGCATAAACCGCGCAGCTGACGATGCTGCGGGTCTTGCCATTTCAGAAAAGATGAGGAGCCAGATCCGAGGACTCGGACGAGCATCCGACAACGCGGGTGACGGCATTTCCATGATCCAGACTGCAGAAGGCGCGCTGAACGAGACTCATTCCATACTCCAGAGGATGAGGGAACTCGCCGTACAGGCTGCAAACGGCACAGAGACCGATTCCGACCGCAGTAACCTCCAAGATGAGATAGAGCAGCTCCAGGAAGAGATAGACAGGATCGCAACCGATACAGAGTTTAACACGATGCCTCTCCTTGACGGCACCCTTTCGGGTAGTGGCGCATCGTCATCTTATGATGAGATAATGACACCTTCAGGACCGAAATTTGGGTTTTATGATGAAACGCTCAATGCGTTTATCTCGTCCAATCTTGGCGGGGTTTATGTGGAAGCGCGCACGACTGCAGTAGCGGGATCCGAGTCGGCCATATGGTCGCCCGACGGCAAGGTGCTCACCTTGAACCTTGCGAGCAACATGACTTATTCGCAGATGCAGATCGATAATCTCATAAAGAATGCAAAGCAGGAGGATTCGAGTGCGACAAATGATCCCGCAAAGATCAAGGTTGTGCTGAAATATGGGTCGTATACCGCAGCGGCGGATTATACAGGCCCTACAACGCCTACAAGTCCGGGAGGGCCGATAGGGACTGAGGCAGGGGTAAGGGCGGCATCTAGGGATAATGCACATGCTTGGTCTGCTTGGGTGACGATAGGCGGTGAGGATAACCAAGATGATTCGTTTTTCTTGAATGTAAAAAGAATTGAAGCTACAGCTAAAAGATATGGCGCCGATATGGATTTAATACTCAGCCTTCGTTGGGATGACATAAAAACATTGGAAAGAACCGGCCATAAAGAAGGATTAATGTTTGATGGACCTAGTTCGGAGTTCGCAACACTAGTGCTTGTGGCAGGGAAAGAATATAGCGAAGCAGACATCGAAAAATTGTTCGCGGATGCCGGATATCCTGTGGAAATCACATTTATATACAAGGATCCTGACGAAGAGTGGAATAAGCTTGTGCCAGTTGGCGGCGCTGAAACAGGTTATGGATGGGCAATACTCGAAGGCGGCAAAGGCCTTGGCGATGACGATGCCTTCCGTGGTGAGCCCAACTACGATTTTCAGCCCGGCAACAGCGGCGCCGGTGTTATCCTTCAGGTAGGCGCCAACGAAGGCCAGACGATGAGCTTTTCCATTGACGACATGTCAGCTCAGGCGCTCGGCGTGAATGGCGGAAGGGTCGATGTTTCCACGCAGGACGGCGCAAGCCGTTCCATCGGCCGCATCGACGATGCGATCGCAAAGGTTTCAAAGCAGCGGGCCCTCCTCGGTGCAGTGCAGAACCGTCTTGAGCATACTGTCGCAAATCTCGACAACACCGCTGAAAACATGCAGGCGGCCGAATCCACCATCCGCGACGTAGACATGGCAGAGGAAATGGTGGAATACTCCAAGAACAACATTCTCATGCAGGCGGGACAGTCAATGCTCGCTCAGGCAAACCAGTCCAAGCAGGGCGTGCTCTCGCTTCTTCAGGGGTAATATGAGACGACCGGACAGGCAGACGCTTGTTTACATCTTGTTTAAACAAAAGACGTGGCCGCAAGGGTCACGTCTTTTTACGTCATAATGTCGTAAAGCGTATCTTCAGGTTCTTATTGCAATTTGCGTAAGCTTATCACATTATCTCCGTATTCGATCCTGTTTCTCTTAAGGAAATCCACGAAGTCCGGCATGCCCTCGGGCTGTCTTATCATTCCGGGCTTGTGAGCGTCGCAGCCTATCACAAACTTCGGATCAAACTCTCTTGCAAATTTGAAAAATCTGTCTGAAGGATAGTGGCGGCCGTCCACAAAGCCGTACATGTTTATTTCCAGAGGGATATTCATGTCGACCGCGGTTTCTATGATGCGGCTCATCTGCTTTTTATATATGTCCTCATCCCCTGTAAAATTTATCAGATCCGGATGTGCGACATAACTGAAAAGCCCTGTTTTCATGCCTTCGACAACGGAATCAGCGTAGGCAACGAGTTTTTCGATACTATTGGTCGCGGACCCTGTGTAAAAGCCCTCTATTTCATCGGGAACGAAGTGCGGCCCCATGATGAGGTAGTCTATAGGATAGGATCTTAAAGCATTCATCAGCCCGTCGAGGTATTTCGGGGAATATTCGGCTTCAAATCCGATCAGGATATTTATGCGGTCTTTATATTCCTCGCGGAGCTCCAAAAGAGTCCCCACATAGTCCTCGATCTCGTCCATTCCCATTCTTATGCGGGACTTGTAATCCGCAGGGTACGGCCACGGCGTGTGATCCGAAAATCCCAGCGTCTCAAATCCCAGTTTTATTGCATTTTCAATGTATTCCCGTTCGCTTCCCTCAGCATGATGGCAGCGGACGGTGTGAGTGTGATAATTTGCTTTCATATGTCTACCTGTTTTCAACTTTACGGCCTCTTTCGGCCGGCCTTTTTTTACCTGCTATACAATATCATAATTACACCGATTGTCAAGCGATTGGCTAATAATGAATAATTATGCCACTTGACAGGATATATACCGCGGTATATACTAAATACAGAAAGAAGGTGATCGTTATGATGACAGCAAAGATATTTGAAAACGGGAGAAGCCAGGCGGTAAGGCTTCCAAAGGAGTTTCGGTTCTCGGTCGATGAAGTCATGGTAAACAAGATCGGCGAGATAGTTATACTTATGCCCAAAACAAATAAATGGGCTTCATTCATGCAGGCCATAGATATGTTTTCTGATGATTTCATGGAAAATGGGAGAGCCGATCAGGGCGGCCAGGAGCGTGAAGCGTTATGAGATATATGCTTGATACCAATATCTGTATTTATGCCATCAAGCATAAGCCGGAAAAGGTGTTCGAACGACTGCAAAGGACAAAGCCTGAGGATGTCTGCATTTCATCCGTCACCTATGCGGAGCTGGCGCACGGAGTGGAAAAAAGCGCAAACGTAGAGAAAAACAGAGTTGCTCTTTCTTTGTTACTGTCAAATATCGAGATACTGAGCTTTGACACTGACGCTGCAAATGAATACGGCAAGATACGTGCAGACCTTGAAAGACAAGGCACTCCCATAGGCCTGCTTGACATGATGATCGCCGGACATGCAAGTTCACTGGGCTACACATTGGTCACAAATAACACAAAAGAGTTTTGCAGAGTAAATGGTCTAAAGATTGAAAACTGGGTGGAATAAACAAAAAAACAAGGCGCGATCTCTCGCGCCTTAAATTAACTAAATTTTATTTATAACGGCCTCCGGTGCTGTTGCCACCGTCGCCCCAACCGTCAGCCCAGAAGGGATTTCTGTCGTGAACTTGCTGCTCTGTTTGCCCATTTCCCTGCCAATAGGGGTTATGACATCTGCCTAAATCTTCGTCATATTCTACATAACTATCGTCATTTGTATCTACCCAATAATTATTGCATTCAGTAGATGAAAGTGCCAATTCTTCGATAACGGGTGTGTTCCATTCTTTCATGATGATATCCTCCAATTATTGTTTGGGAGTGCATATTTACATTTTAATGAATTCCGTTTCAAACATACTTCCGTTTTAAGTACGCACATTATACTACCATATGTATTTTTTTGCAAATAAAGTAAACATAAATGAAAGATAAATTGTTGAAAAAATTTACACAGTTTCTTAAAAAATGAAGACAGGATCAAAATCGGGGTTAAACTTCCGTAAATTTAAGGATACCGTACATGGTCCGGATATGGCTGAGCAAGGAGCGGGCGTCAGAGTTTCCAAGATCAGCATTTTCGATATATGAAGATATCAGCGGAATATTCAAATATTTATTCATGGTATGGTTAAGGAAAACTTTCTTAAGAACAGGTTTTGTATTTTCCCAATTCTCTGCCGTAAGTTCTGTCCAATCGGCATTCAGGTAACTCTGCGCTCTCCAATGAGCCGTTACCGATTTGGGCAAAAGATCCCTGAATCCGTGGCGGATGAACCACCTAGGTTCCCCTTCGTTGCAGAATAGGTGATACGGAACCTTAACGCAGAACTTAAGCATTCTTGCGTCTTTCGTGGGATCGCGTACGATCACATTGTGATACAGCCCAAGCTTGGTCTCAAATACGCCTGTCTGCATAAACAACAAGGGAGAGAAAAGCGCAGTCAGATAGTCTTTGTGGGACATGAAACCCGAAACGGCCTGTTTTCTGCTATCGGCGTTCATTCGTTCCTCAAAACGGTAGTTTTCAAGAACTGACGGAGAAACAAAGCGATTATCGGGGATAAAGCCGGTTGCGGTAACGGGCCCCGGTTTTTTAAACGAATGAATATCATACATCAGACTTGCATAAAACCTGCCAGCGTCAAGCCCTTCATGCCTTGCGTAATTTGCCACATATCGTGCTGCCGAATCGGTGTCCCCGTCCACCATAAGCTGATAAACAATATGCTCAAGGCTGCCGAAAGAAACGGTCAGGTTTCCGAGCCCCCCGTTCAGGAAAACCTTACAGCCTGCATCCACCGCGGCTTTGCACATGTCAAAGTGGTTTTTGTACGACATGATCTTGTACGGCATTTCAAGGACCGCTTCATATGCGGGTTGAGTGAGGATGGGGTCTTCATCGCTCTCACGCAAAAATGACGGGCACATTGCGGGATACATCGCGGTTATTTCCTTCACGGCCTCGGCTTCGTCAAACACTCTTGTTTCGGTGTTCTTTCCGCTCATGTCACGACATGGTAAAAAGGTATATGTGAAAAGTTTTTTGCCACATTCCTCCAATTGTTTTGCGGCTACGGTCCCAATACTTGAGGAATCAAGTCCGCTACTCATCGCGAGTCCGACATTTCCCGATGTGCACATGGCATCTTTTATGCAATCCTCATAAAGATGCATAAAAGAATTAAGATAGTCTTCGGGAGAAGAAAGATTTTTTATATAAACCTGATCAAGCGCCGGAATATCAAGGGTTTCGGACGACATATAGGTTTCGGTTTCAACGCCGCTTTCGGAAAAAGTCATGACGGTCGCGGGGGTTAACAAAAACACGCCGTCACGCAAGGTCTCGCCCGGAACGCAGCAGACTGTGGCACGGTCGCTTAAAAGAAAGTCTTTTATATAGTTTTCGTTAAAAGGTATATCAGAGAATACGGCCTCGATCGAAGCGATGACGGTGGAAAACATGATACTGTCTCCCTGTTTTGTGTAATACAGGCAGCGGGAAGAAACAGGATCTGAGAAGAGAAGAAGTTTTTTCTCACGTTCATGCCAAACCGCAAAGGAAAACAACCCTCTAAGATATTTTACACAGGAGGTGCCATAATAAAGAAAAGTCTTAAATATCAATAGTCCGTCGGGCGCATCGGCAAGCAGCGCCGCATCCTCGCCCTTTTTTGAAAGCAGAGCAATGATATCCCGACGATTGTCAAGAACAGCATCCGCAGTAAACAGAATGCCCTTTTCCGCATCAACGACAGGCAGCCGCTCGTTTACCGATTCGGCGGTAATATGCTGGATCCCGCATCCAAAATGCGCGCTCCCGAGATCCGCTTGCGCATAGCGGTCTATCCGGTATTTTGCTTTATACGAAGTCTTACAGACCTCATGAAAACGGCCGGCATTCGCTTCAGAACCTGACAGGCTCACGATTCCCCATATCGCTGACATATGTTACCTTCTTTTGGTTTATTCTACTGCGAGAAAAGAAAACGTCTATTTTGAAATGATGTTCATCACCGCATCTGCGACTTGTTGTCTGTAATCTCCCTGTACGCCGCGGCTGATGCAGACTATCTTTACGGTTGAAGCAAGAGTGAGCGTAGGGATTGCAAAGAACGGGTCGCTTAAATTCCTTCCGAGAAGTGGGGATATGAACAGGGAATCCATGCATCGGTTCCAGCGCTCAACGCCCTTTAATTCCCGGATCGAAAACTCCTCATCTTCGTTTGCTTCAAGAAGGACGAGTGCTTTTAAAGGCTCGGGTTCACAACTGAAATCACCCTTATAAGGCATCAAGAATTTGTCTTTTTTCTCGTTGATGTACAAAAGCTTTTCAAGCGGCTCGCCTTGCTCTTGCGCAACATCTCTGCATAATTTTTGATACGGGAATGCGGGGTATGCGAGTATCTTTCCCGGCTCGGCCTGTACTGCGGCGATGTCATCCGCCATCAGCCGGAAGCCTTTGCACAACAGCCTTGACGTGACAGTGGATTTACCTGCGCCGCTCCTTCCGCTTATAAGCACCGCGCCGGAACCGGTCCCTATGCATGAACAATGTATAGCAAGCACGCCGCGCTGGTGCAGGATCATCGAAAAGGCCCAGCCGAGAATAAAACCTATGAAAGCTTGTAAGTAAGCGGGAGCTTTGAGATCGTAACAAATGATATTCCCGCCTTTTACATAGAGAGTGCCGTAATTGTTACGGACATAGCCTTCATTCCGGTCAAAGCCGCAGTTTGACTTTGCCGCGGCTTGTTTTTCAGGCAATTCGCCTTCTTTTACTTCAATCTTATATTCTTCACGCACGTCGCTTTCGGAAATGCTTACAAGCATCGGCATTTCAAGGTCTGAGCAGACGTCGAGTCCGTATATCCTATAGTAGTACATAGCATGTCTCCTTGCCGGGTATATTTCGGATAATGAAAAAGGGAAACGCCCATAAACAAACGTTTCCCTGATAATACCGCTAAATCCTTATCTTGTAAACTGCGAAATGAACTTCCATGCGGTCTCGTTGGTATGGTGGCGGCATTCATGCACTTGGTTCTTGATGCTTGCGAATGCGGTGCGGCATACGCCGTCCTCGCTGTCATAGTAGCGGACGGTAAGAGTGTCGTTTCGCGATTCGTCGCGAAGCACTTCGGTCCTGTCTCCGGGCGCGCCGTACATGGGATCTTCCCACTTATCGCGGTCGGCGAAAGAAATGTCAAACTTGCATTTGCACTTGTTTACCGATGCCGCATACTGTACTCTTTCGATGCCCTGCTCGGCATGGTAAGGAAGCTCGGGCAGATGTGACTTCTCGCCTCCGGAATAGAAGAGAGCAACGGGAACGTCAGTGTTTATGCCTTCTCCGAGAGACTTTCCGAAAGGATTGTTCTTTACGGGGAAGAGAGCGCTTGCGGGAGCAAAGCCTGCAAAAACTTCCGGGTATTCCTGGAAAAGATCCCAGGTCTTGCCACTTCCCATAGAGAAGCCGGTCGCGTAAATGCGGTGCTCGTCTATCTTGTAGCGCTTTTTAAGTTCGCCGATCAGTTCAACGGCTTCTGTTGCGGTGACATCCTGATGGTTTTCAACCGCAACATAAAGGAAACCGTATCTGTGGCAGATTTCCCACCAGCCCGACACAAAGGTCAGGAACATGGAAGAATCACCGCCTCCGTGGAACCCGAGAAGGAGAGGCGCCGGGCCTTTGTCGAACAGGTCGTTGTTGTAATATGCGAAATATCCGACCTTGTGCTCCGCAGTACCTTTGAACTTCCCGCGATGGTCGGGCGAAGTCTTTACCACTGCGATCCCCGATTCTTCCGTCATGTTGAGAGCGGGGAAATCGGGCTCGATCTCGAGGTTTCCGCACCACATCTTGAATTTTCTCACGAAATTCCTGAAATCCGCCTTATAATCGGCCTTGTCCTTTATGAGGAGGTTTTTGCAGCCCTCGAACCCTTTGTTTATCTCGTCGCTGTTACCTACGCTCAGGATACCGATGTCTTTTCTTTCGGGTGCGGGAACCACGCTTAAGCGCTCCATGGAGCACATTGCGGGCGTGATCTCGCCGGGGCCCCAAAGGTATTCGCCTTCAAGCTTTTTCAACAGGTGCTTTGCGACATAGTCCGCAGAAGCGCCGTAGCTGTATATATCAGCGCGGAAGATCGCTCCACGGATAAAATATCCTCTGAACGTTCTTGTGAAGAAATCGTTGTCTTCTACGATGTTGTCGCGGTAGCACTGATTCATCTTTGTTTCCGCGATGAGATCTGCATAGAGCTGTTCCGTCTCGTTTTCCCATTTTCCCGATGTCGGAAAAACAAAAAACACACTGCCGTCAGCCGCAGACGCGATGTCGGCAAGGCCGCTCTCATTTGCAAAGGCTATCGCATCTTCCATTGCGCGCCGTGTCTCTTCAAATACCAGAAGGAGCGGAGCGCGGAAACCGTAGTTGTTTGTCTGCCCGTCGATAGTGGTCTTGGGCACGTAGGCTTTTAAATGAAATCTTTCAAATGTGTTTTCCCAATACTTTCCGCCGTCAGGAAGCTGAGTGACGGCCGGCCTTTCTTTCATTGCCATAAGAAATACCTCCCGTTTGATATTCTGTAAGTGACATGATATCAAAATCCGGGAGGCATTTCCTCTCATTCATTGTTTATTTGTGTTCAGGGATTGTATCGCGCTGCCTTTCAGTCTTTCTTTTTCCCGATCTCAAAGTATCTCTTCGGGATGTGACAGTAGCCGGTGGGGTTTTTGTCGAGGTATTTCTGGTGGTTTTCCTCTGCGGAAAAGAAATTCCCAAGGGGTTTTAATTCCACGGCGAGCTTTGCTCCCGCTTTTTCCTCTTCCTTGCGGTAGACCTCCTCGATCTCGGGAAGCTGGGCTTTGTCGGTGTAATAGATGCCCGTCCTGTACTGTATGCCTTCGTCCTCGCCCTGCTTGTTCACTGAGAGGGGATCGATCACCATAAAATAAAACTCCAAAAGCTGTGTGAGGCTGACCTTTGCACTGTCATAATCCACACGCACGGTCTCGGCATGACCGCTGTCATTGCACACGTCCTTATAAGTCGGAGCGACGTCCGGACCGTTTGCATAGCCCACTTCGGTGCGCACCACACCTTCAAACTGGTCAAAAAACTTCTGCATTCCCCAGAAGCATCCGCCTGCAAGATAGATCGTCGAAAGTTCTTTGTTTTCCATGTTGTCTCCTTTTTAGTCGTTGCTTGTCTAAAACACTGTCAGTGCAGATCGAATTCCGGCGGCTTGTCGATCTCTTCACCGACATATTTTCCGTTCTTTTTCCGCTGTCTCACACATTCGGAGAGGAGATATTCTATCTGTCCGTTGACGGACCTGAAATCGTCCTCGGCCCACTCTGCGATCGCTGCGTAGAGTTGTTCCGAAAGCCTCAGCGGAACCTGTTTCTTTTCAGCCATCAGTAAAGGCTTCCTGAGTTGACTACAGGCTGAGCGTCGTGGTTGCCGCACAATACCACGAGAAGGTTGGAAACCATGGCTGCTTTTCTTTCTTCGTCAAGCTGCACGGTCTGCTTTTCGTTCAGTCTCTCAAGTGCCATCTCCACCATGCCCACAGCGCCGTCCACGATCATCTTTCTTGCGTCGATGATGGCGGATGCCTGCTGTCTCTGGAGCATCACGGATGCGATCTCGGGAGCGTATGCGAGGTAGGTGATCCTTGCGTCCATGATCTCAAGGCCTGCCTCATCGACTTTGCTCTGGATCTCGTTCTTTATGCGCTCCGCAACGACTTCGGCGGAACCTCTGAGGCTTCCTTCGTCAGCCTGTCCGTCGCCTGTCGTGTCAACGTTTGTCGCAACGTCGTAGGGGTAAATGCGCACAATGTTCCTAAGCGCCGAGTCACACTGGAGGGAGAGGTATTCCTTGTAGTTATCAACATTGAACACTGCCTTTGCCGTGTCGGTAACGCGCCAGATGACCGCGATGCCGATTTCCACGGGATTTCCGAGGCAGTCATTGATCTTCTGCCTGCCGTTGTTTAAGGTCATTGCCTTTAAGGAAATGCGCTTTGTGTACATCTCGGGAGAGATCGAAGCGCCTGACGCAGTGACCTGGATCCCAGCGATATGTCCCGCGGGAGCCGTTTCTCCGCTTTGAGCGAGTCTTGTTGCGGCAGCGGGGTTTAATGCCGTACAGAAGGGATTTACATAGTAAAAGCCTTCCTCCTTGAGTGTTCCCTTGTATTCACCAAAAAGCGTGAGAACAAGCGCTTCCTGGGGCTTCAGGATCTTGAGCCCGCAAAGAGGGACCCAGCCGAGACACAATATAACGCCTGCGGGGATAAAAAGCAAGGGGCTGTTGTTTACGGCGAACACGAGGAGAGCGATGCCACCGACAAGCAGCAGGATCGTGAGAAGCAAAACGGCCATTCCGTTCTTTTTTGTGGTGTAGATCTTTTCTGTCATGATAAGTGCCTCCTTTTGAGCAGAGTTTATTTTATAATGTCCGGGCAAGTTTCTTTACGCCAATGTATGCGGGTATGGTGAGTAGCAGGTATATCGCGGAAAATGCGGTCATCACGAGCGGGAGGATATTAAATATCAGGCCCACTGCCACAAGTCCGCCGCCTAGTATCATTGTACCGAGCATGTTGGGGAGAAGGTACGAGCTGACCGCCCTTCCCTGTTTGATGACCTGTATCTCGGTCTCCCAGTCGAGGCGCATATGCTTTGCGCCGCAGTACATTCCGAATACCGTTGAGAACAGGCATGTCGAGCAGGTATAGAGAACTGCCACAAGAAACTCCATCGGGGATGCTTTGAGCGAGATGCACGAAGTGATCGTGCAAAACAGCGCGGCGGGAAGGAAAAGCAGAATGTTAAACAGCATCTTTCCTTTGAAAACATCCATCATGTCCAGCGGGAGCGATTTTATTATCCAGAAATTCTTTCCTTCGAGAGACATCGAGCAGGCCGTCGAGGGTACCATTCCGGTAAAGAAATAGATGAACACGGGGATGATGAGCACGATGGGAACCATGCTTACATCGACAGGGGTGCCTGCGACCATCGAAACAAGAAACGACGGATCGACAAACAGGATGACGATGCCAAAGATCACTGCCATTACCACGCCCATCCCGACATTCGTGATATATGCGACGCATCCCGTGAAAAGCTTAAACTCTTTGAATGCGATGCTTTTGACCACACTCCGGGCCTTAAGATCCGTATTTTTTACCTTTTCGTGCGACATGGAATGAGAGCTCATTCTGGAGTTTATGCTCTTGTAAAACTTTGAAAAGATGATAAATACGATCTCATAGGCAGCCACTGCGGTCACGATGAGGAGGATCACGGAGAGCAGAGAGTGGTCGTTTACGGCCTTTGAGAACCAGCCGATGGTGGGGACAAATCTGTCAACAGCCGAAAAGACTGAGGCGGACTGGTCCATCATGGACTCTATCTTGTCGTTCTCAATGATGTCATTTATGAAATACTGCAGGAAAAAGAGCGGGATCACAAATACAAAGGTGAGTATCGTGAGCACGAGGTTTTTGTGCCTGAAGCCCGATCCTATGCCGCCTATCAGAGCGCTTATCGCTACCGCGAGGAGCATCGGGAGAACGGGAAGCAGGAACGTGAGCAATATCCAGAGAACATATGTGAGCACGCCGGGCTTTGCTACTACGGCATATGCGATGAGTGAAGCAAACGACACAACGCAGGTCCAGCTGAGGTTTTTCAGGTACATGAACAAAAACCTGTCAGCGACCACAGCCTTGGTCGTAAATGGCATCGACATCAGCATGTCATACTCTTTGTATCCGAAAAGCATCCCATGTGCCTTAAGGAGAGTGAACAGGAAGGAAATGGCTGTGATCAGCACCGCGGGGACCGCCGGAACCGTATCGGCCATTCCGAAAAAGGCCATTCCGTAACACATCGCCCCGACGTATACGGCTATCAGCACATGCAGGATCACAGGCCCTATGATGTTTCCTGTCGCAAGGCCACGCTTTTTCTTGTCGTCACAGTATTTTAATATGTTCCTGTTGCTTGTGGATAAAAGCATTGTTTTTAGGAGCAATATCTGATTATTCATCCTTTACCGCCTCCAAAAATACTTCTTCGAGCGACTTGTCACCGATAAGCTCTTCCATGGTGCCGTTTGCTATGATACGGCCCTTTTTGATTATGGCGATCTTGTTGCAGAGTTTTTCCGCGACATCGAGCACGTGGGTGGAAAAGAAAACGGCGGAACCTGCGGTGCACATCTCGTGCATTATCTCTTTTAATGTGAAAGAAGCTTTAGGGTCGAGTCCCACAAAGGGTTCGTCCATCACCAGCAGCTTTGGGTTGTGGATAAGAGCTCCGATGATCGCGACCTTCTGCTTCATTCCGTGTGAATATGAGGAGATGAGGTTTTTAAGGGAATCCGCGATCTCAAAACGGTTTGCATAGTCCATGATCCTTTGTTCTCTGTCCGCGGAGCTTATCCCGAACGCATCCGCGACGAAGTTGAGATACTGTATGCCGGTGAGGTTTTCATAGATGTCCGGGTTGTCGGGTATGTATGCGGTCACCTTTTTGCAGGAAAGGGGATCCTTTCGCACATCGTGCCCGTCGATCTCGATGGTGCCTTCGTCAAAGTCCATGACTCCCACCACGGCGCGGATGGTGGTGCTCTTTCCGGCTCCGTTGTGTCCTATGAATCCGAAGATGTCACCGCTTTCGACGGTGAGTGTTACATTGTCGCAGGCTTTTTTGTCCTTGCCGTAGACCTTTGTGTAATTACTGATCTTTAATACGTCCATAAGTCGATCCTCCGAAAATGTTTTTTATGATCGGTCACGCTAATCTGATATCAATATGATATCACAAAGATTTTATTTGTCAAGACCCGTTAAGCCATGTTCTGAAAAGAGCGAATGCTTGTACAAAAGGGGGATTTATGTTATAATATCAAAGATTGTGTCGTGATCACTTTGTTTTTATGTCTTTTTGACGGTAACCGGTAATGATAAAAGCAAATAAATTAGCATATGAATATATAAGACGTGACGAGGAAGGAAACGTGGAGGGCATTATCCGTGCGCTCGACGGAGTAGATCTCGAGATCAAAAAAGGCGATTTTGTGGCGATACTTGGGCACAACGGCTCGGGAAAATCCACCATTGCCAAAGAGATCAATGCAATTCTCGAACCCACCGAAGGCACACTTTTCGTGAACGGGCTCGATGTTTCGGACGAATCAAAGATCTGGGATGTGAGACAGTCGGCGGGAATGGTGTTTCAAAATCCTGATAACCAGATCGTCGCGTCACTTGTGGAAGAGGATGTGGCCTTCGGCCCCGAGAATCTCGGAGTTCCTTCTCCCGAGATAAAGCAGAGAGTCGCTTACGCCCTCGAAAAAGTTGGGATGGAGGATCACAGAGGATCATCTCCGAATGCGCTTTCAGGCGGGCAGAAGCAGCGCGTGGCCATAGCGGGCATCCTTGCGATGAAGCCAAAGTGCATAGTGCTCGACGAACCCACAGCCATGCTCGATCCGGGCGGCCGCAGGGAGGTCATAAAGACTCTTCACGAACTCAACAAAAAAGAAGGCATCACCATACTTCTCATCACACACTATATGGATGAGGTAACGGGCGCGGACCGCGTGATAGTCATGGACGACGGAAAGATCGTCATGCAGGGGACGCCCAGAGAGATTTTTTCAAAGGTGGACGAAGTAAAAAGTCATCACCTTGACGTGCCTCAGGTGACGGAACTTGCATACGAGCTGAACAAGCGCGGTTTCAGGTTTCCGCCCGGGGTGCTCACAAAAGAGGAATTCATAAATGCTTTACTTGGATAAGGTAAGTTATACATATTCTCCGGGCACGGCAATGGCTATGCCGGCGCTGCACGAGGTGTCGCTTGAGATACCTGACGGGCAGTTCATCGGCATCATCGGACACACAGGCTCGGGAAAATCCACGCTGATCCAGCACCTGAACGGTCTGGTAAAGCCTACGGGCGGCGTGATCTATTACAACGGACGCGACATCTGGGACGAGGATTTTTCCAGAAAAGAGCTGAGGACAAAGGTGGGACTTGTTTTCCAATATCCGGAGCATCAGCTTTTTGAGACCACTGTGGTAAAGGATGTGGAATTTGGCCCGAGAAACATGAAACTCGAAAATCTCGAGGTTCAGCTTCGCACATTTGAAGCGCTGAAGACCGTGGGCATCAGCGATGAGCTTTACGATGCCTCTCCGTTTGACCTTTCCGGAGGACAGAAGAGAAGAGTGGCCATCGCGGGCGTGCTTGCGATGAAGCCCGAGGTGCTGGTGCTTGACGAGCCCACAGCGGGACTCGATCCCGCCGGACGCGACGAGATACTTGAAGCAATCTTCCGCATAAAAAGAGAACGCAATATAACTGTCATCCTTGTATCCCATTCCATGGAAGATGTGGCGCGGTTTGTCGACCGCATCATCGTCATGGAGCACGGGAGCGTAAAATATGACGGATCGCCCAAAGAGGTGTTCCGCAACTACAAAGAACTTGAAGAAATAGGACTTGCGGCGCCCGATGTGACATATCTCACGGCCATGCTCCGCGAGCGCGGAGTGGGCCTGCCCGATGTCGCAACGACTGTCGAAGAAGCGGCCGACATGATCGAAAGGTACTGTAAACACTAATGCTTCGTGATATTACAATCGGACAATATTATCCGTCCGGCTCGGTGCTTCACCGGCTGGACCCAAGAGTAAAGCTTTTCTGGACGCTTCTCTACATAGTCTCGATGTTTGTGTTTAACACCTTTCTGGGCTATGTGGTCGCCGGAGTCACTCTCATCGTGCTGATAAAGATCTCGCGCGTTCCGTTCAAATTTATGGTGAAAGGCCTGAAAGCAGTGTGGATGCTCCTTATCTTCACGCTTGTGCTGAACCTTTTTATGACGAGCGGAGAGGTGATATGGCAGTGGAAGTTTTTGAAATTGACGCGTGAAGGCATAAGGACTGCGGTGTTTATGGGACTCAGGCTCTTTTTCCTGATCATAGGGTCCTCGCTCATGACACTCACGACAACGCCGAACCAGCTCACGGACGGGCTTGAAACGGGCTTAAGAGGCCTGAAAAAGATCAAGGTCCCTGTGCATGAGCTCGCAATGATGATGTCGATCGCGCTGAGGTTCATTCCCATACTGCTTGAGGAAACGGACAAGATCATGAAGGCGCAGGCGGCGAGAGGCGCGGATTTTGACGAAGGAAAGTTCAAAGACCGCGTAAAAGCGCTTGTCCCCATCTTTGTACCGCTGTTTGTATCGGCGTTCCGCAGGGCAAACGACCTTGCGATGGCGATGGAAGCAAGATGCTATCGGGGCGATGTCAACAGGACGCGCATGAATCCGCTTAAATACAAGCAGATCGACAGGATCGCATATCTTCTGCAGTTTGTCTATCTTGCGGTCCTGATATGCGCTGACAAGCTTTTGGCGCCTTTGCTCACAAAGGTTTTGCCCATGCTCTGATCTTTTCGGGAATTAAGGAGGGAGCCGGATGAAGAGGATCATGCTTGTGGTCTCTTATGACGGGACCGCATACGCGGGCTGGCAGTTTCAACCCGGCCAACCGACAATAGAAGGAGAGCTTAACAAAGCGCTTTCCGGACTTACCCGGGAAGACATCCACGTGGTGGGGGCAAGCCGCACCGATGCGGGAGTTCATGCTGAGGGCAATGTCTGCATTTTTGACACAGAGTCGAGGATACCGGCGGAAAAGTTCTGCTATGCATTAAATACGCACCTGCCTGAGGACATCGTCGTCCAGAACTCCGAGGAAGTGCCAAACTGGTTCCACCCCCGCAAATGCAGATGCATAAAGACATACGAATACAAGATATGGAATGCGGATCATGTCCGCCCATTTAACAGAAAATACACGAATTTCGTTTATCATGATCTGGACATTGATAAAATGCGGGCCGGCGCGGCTTATCTCGTGGGAGAACACGATTTCACGGGATATTGCTCGATACATACGACCGTTCCGGATCACGTGAGGACCATCCTCGCGGCTGACGTGATAAAAGAAGGCGACCTCATCACCATAAGGGTCACGGGAAACGGCTTCCTGTACAACATGGTCCGCATCATTGCGGGCACTCTTATCCAGGTAGGGGACGGCACGAAAAGTCCCGAAGACGTAAAAAAAGCGCTGGACGCCTGCGACAGATCGCTTGCGGGTCCGACAGCTCCGGCAATGGGGCTCACACTGGTGCGTATAGATTATCCCGCAAAAAACCGTGCGGAATATGATAAAGACGATATCAAGGAATGAATTGACATATATGTTTTTAAAGAAATACAAAAGCATAATAAGAGCGGCAGCGGCAACCGCGCTTTCGGCGCTGTTTCTCTGCGCTTCGGGCTGCAACGGGGAAAACCTGTTTGTAGACCCGGTAAACGAGGACGCTGCGGGAAAGACTCCGACGGTAGCGGTGACACTTGTCCCCGCGGGGAAGACGGCAACACCTGTTGTACAGGCGACTGAAGCTCCGCCCGCCACTCCGACATTCACGCCGACACCGACTTATACTCCGACGCCGACCCCCACACCGGTGCCCGAAGTGTCTATCGTGATGACCGGGGACATATTGGTCCACGCGAGCATCGAAGCTGTGTGCAGACAGCCTGACGGAACTTATGACTACACCGCGATCTTTGACAATACACGTTCGATAATAAGCAGCGCCGACCTTGCTCTGGTAAACCAGGAGATAATCATAGGCGGCGAAGAGCTCGGAGTGAGCGGCTATCCGTCGTTCAACGCTCCTTATCCGCTTGCGTCGGCACTTTCGGAAGCAGGGTTTGACGTTGTCTGCCATGCGACAAACCATGCGCTCGACAAAGGGAAAAAAGGGCTGTTAAACTGCATCCGTAACTGGAAAGAGAACCACCCTGAAATTTCGGTGGTCGGTATCTGCGAGACCGAGGAAGAGTCCGAAAATATTCTTGTCGTTGAGCATGACGGCATAAAGATAGCGATCCTCAACTTCACCTACGGAACGAACGGGATCTCCGCGCCGTCCGACATGCCCTGGTGCGTGAGCATGCTTGATCGTGATGCGGTGGCACGTGCAATTGACAGGGCTGAGGAGATAGCGGATTTTACCATTGTCTGCCCGCACTGGGGCACCGAATACACGTTCACGGTATCGGATCAGCAGAGGAGCTTCGCCGATCTGTTTTACAAACACGGCGCCGATCTTGTGCTTGGCACACATCCCCATGTGATCCAGGAGGTATCGGTCTTCTCGGGAAACAATGAATACCTTTGGACCGATGCGGGTGGAGCCCTTAAACCCGGACAGATGCTCTGTTACTATTCTCTCGGAAATTTTGTGAGCTGGACCAGCGACTACGGCAAGGGCATCGTAAACAGGATGTTCGGCGCGCTCGCGGATGTCACGTTAAAGAGAGATGAAAACGGAGATGTCTATATAAGCGATTTTTCCGCGATACCCGTCGTGAGCCATGTAACATCGGAGCTCAACGGCGTCACTGTCTATCCGCTCGCCGACTATACGGCAGAGCTTGCGGCTTCAAGCGAGATAGTGCTGCAGGACAGCACCTACACACTGCAGTACCTTGACAGCACCTGCAACAGGATATTCGGAGAACTTTGGAAAAAATACGGCACTCCCGATCTTTCGGAAGCGGACGCTTTTGAGCTAAAGACAAAGCTTGCGCTTTCAAATGGTTCATCGGTTTCAAAGCTCACCGACGGCTCCTACAAGACAAAAGTGGATCTTTCAAGCGGAGACACGCTTACGGTCTCTGCGGACAGCGCCGAGGAGATCTACGGGCTTTACGTGAAATGGTACAAAACACCGGGAACATGGACTCTTGAGTATGACGGAAAAACGCTGGAATGCGGGACGAACGGTTTTTTGCACGAATTTGTCCCACTCCCGTACGGAGTAAAAGAGTGTGTTATGCATTTTTCCTCCGATGAGTCGATGTGCGGGATAAACACTTTTTCCGCGGGACGCCTCCCAAAAGACGTGCAGTGCTGGGAGCCTGCATGGGAAAACGCCGATGTACTGGTGTTTTCCACTCATGCCGATGACGAGATACTGTTTCTCGGCGGTGTCCTTGTGAATTACGGCGGCGAACTTAAAAAAAAAGTACAGGTCGCTTACATGTGCCAGTTTTTTTCCACGTCACCGATCAGAGAGCATGAAAAACTGGACGGCCTGTGGACATGCGGTATCACGCATTACCCTGTGAACGGCACGTTTCCCGACACTTCGGGCACTACTGAAGAGGAGGCAAGGCGGAAATATCCTTCGGATGAAGTGGAAGGCTTCCTTGCCGAGACCATCAGGCGTTTCAAGCCGATGGTGGTAGTGTCGCAGGATCTTAAGGGAGAGTACGGCCACGGCGGGCATATAGTCCTCGCGGAATCTGTCGCGAACACGGTGGCAAACACCGGAAACAGCGACTATCACCCGGAATCGGTGGAAAAATACGGGGTATGGGATCCTCCGAAGACCTACCTCCATCTTTACGAAGAGAACAAGATAAGCCTGGATGTGAGACAACCTCTTCAGAATTTCGGAGGAGCCACGGGGCTTGAAATCCTCGCGGAAGCATATCTTAAGCACGTTTCGCAGCAGTGGTGCTGGTTCTATGTCGCAGACGACTACGATGTGGAAGGGAAGCCTTACAAGTACAGCGTTTCAAGATTTGGACTTTACAGGTCCACAGTGGGCGCCGATACGGGAAACGATATGCTCGAAAATATAGTTTGTTACGGAGATTGAAACAGGTTTTAAATGAAAGACAAGAATTTAAAGTTCAAGATATTGGCCGTGCTGGGTCTTATCGGTGTGGCCGTGTTCCTTTACCTTCATGTGTTTGGGATAATCGATCCTTTCGGGATCATGCCGTCACCGGCGCCGACTTTTACGCCGCTTCCCATAGCGACTTCGACACAGGTGCCGACTTTTGCGGTAACGGTGCTTCCCACAGCGGATGTGACACCGACACCCACACCTACACCTACAAACACGGCAACGCCGACGTTTACGCCGACACCCACATTTACGCCCACACCTACGCCTACTCCTGCCGTGGTGAACATCACATCGGTCGGGGACATCCTTATGCACGCGAGCATATGGAGATACTATGAGGGCTTTTTCCAAAATTTCACCGAAGACCTGGAATGGGGCGATCTGAACTGCCTCAATCAGGAGACCATTCTTGTTGACGAGAGCCTCGGGATATCGGGTTATCCCCAGTTCGGAAGCCCGTTCTATGTCGGGGACAAGGAGCTTGAATGCGGATTTAATGTGATCTGCACAGCCACAAATCACATGATGGACAAGGGGATCGCCGGCATTCAGAGCACCCTCGGATACTGGGCGGACAAGGATGCGGTGGTCTTGGGTGTACATGCCGACGAAAATGAGCCGCACTACGCCATAACCGAAGTGAACGGCGTGACATTCGCGCTTTTCAACTACACCTACGGAACAAATGGCATCGAGGTGCCGAAGGAATATTCCTACATGGCCGATGTCGAGAAGAAGCTTGAAGTGAGCCGCAAGAAAGAAGACGACGTTGATGAGCCTCTTGACGAGTACGAAGAGAGGATCAGGAACGGGATGCTGAACAGCCGCCTGGTGGCTGACATCAGGGAACTGAACGACCAGGTCGACGTTGTCATCGTATTCCCTCACTGGGGAAAGGAATACAGGTATCAGCCCACATCTTCTCAGAAGGTGGCCGCAAGGGTGCTTGCCGAGGCGGGCGCCGACATCATAATCGGCACACATCCGCATGTCATAGAGCCCATGGAGACGATAAAGGCCGATAACGGAAATGAATGCATCTGCTATTATTCTCTCGGTAACTTTGTACATGGGCAGGACAAATGGGAAAGGTGCCTGGGAGCCATGGCAAAAGTGGTCGTTACCAAAAACTGGGACGGCCTTTCGATAGAAGCCACCGCCGAGCCCAACGTATGCCATCAGTACAAGAGCAGCAGCAAGAATCCGAATTTTTATCCTTTCAGACTTTCGGATTATACCGACGACCTGGCAAAAAAGCACAGGCTCTTTGAAGACGGTAACGGGCTCACTGTAGACAACTTAAAGGATCTGTGGAATCAGGTGTTCGGAGAAGAGACACCGAAGCTCACGATAGAGATCGAAGCAAGGTAAGTTTGCTCCATTTGCTTACTGGGATTGATAAAGGGTTTTTATGCTAAACAAAAGAAAGACAGCAAAGATAATGATATGGGCGCTGCTGCTGCAACTCCTCATCGTGGGACGAACGGCCGCAGCTCCTGAATATACAGCAAGCGCGTCATCATGGGGCGAAGCGTTCAGCAAGGATGATTTTATTGCCGAACGCATAAACTATGCCATCAGCCTTTATGGGCCCGGTGACTATTTCTCCAAGAACCGCAAGGCCTGCACCTGCCACACCGGGAGGATCAACTGTGTCGCGAACGGCTCCAACTGCAATTGCCTGAGATATGTTTATATCGACGGCGTGAAATGCGACCTGAGAGCAGTACAGTGCATGGGCTATGCCATGTTTTTTGAGCAGGTGCTCTTCGGGTGCAATGAGTTTTCACACAGCAGCAGGTTTAAAAACATCTCCGGCCCCGGAACGCTGAAGTCATCCTCAGACGTTAAGAAGTGGTTTGCAGAGAATGCCGAGAGCCTTCATCCCGGCATGCATATCAGAGTAAACTATTCGCAGCATTCGATAGTTTTCATGGCCGTCGATTTTGACAAGGGCACGGTCACCTATATCGACAACAACTGGGTGGGAAAGTGCAAGATAAGCAATTTCACGACTCTCACGTGGTCTGAGTTCAGGAGCAAGTTCCATTCCATCAACTACGCAAAGATGTACAAGAACTACTACTCCTACTTTGAAGGCGCTCCGAATTCGGAGGAGATCTCAAAGATCAAGCAGTCCATCCCCACATCCACACCCAAGCCCAAGGCGACTGCTACACGCACACCCACTCCCACCATTTCTCCCGCACCCGCGGATTACAGCATCGGACTTTACGAAGTGGTGACAGATGAGGGAAGCAATCTCAATTTACGATCGGATACGAGCACGAACTCCGAGATAGTTTCAAAGATCCCCTCAAAGGAGATCGTGGAGATACTCGATTTCGTATACAACAAAAACGGACATCACTGGGGCCTTGTTCCGGCTACAGACGGATCCGGATGGGTAGCGATGGAATTTTTAAAGCTCATCGCAACGATCACGCCGACCCCAACAAACACGCCGATCCCCGCGCAATATGAGGTCGGACAGTATCGTGTTTCCGTGCGGAACAAGCTCAACGTCAGAGAGTCTTACACGGTAAACTCGGACATCATAGGCGGATTTTTAAACGACACGCTGATAGATCTGTTTGAATTTGTGCAGGGTACCAGCGGGAGCGACTGGGGACGCGTGCACCTGAGCGATGAACAGGACGGATGGGTCGCTATGATCTATGTCACTCTTGTCCCATCGCCGACGCCGACACCGACAAACACGCCGACGCCGACAAACACGCCGACACCAACGAACACTCCGACGCCGACATTTACACCGACACCGACGAACACTCCGACAAACACACCGACACCGACAAACACGCCGACGCCGTCACCATCCCCCACACCGACACCACGACCGTCCATGTGGGAGACCATAACGGGCAGAGGCGGCTCGGACTTTTTGAACAAGCACTGGCGCGAAGTGTGGGCCGTATTCCTGAGCGCGGTCATGGGCGGAGGAATGTTCTGCCTTATAAGAAAACGACGAAACAGGATATGGACAGAGCGAAGAAAGAAGAATTGACCTGATGAAAAAAGGTGGCTTTTGGAACGTATACAAAATAATAGCGGGTATCCTGATAATACTGGCGATCCTGCTCCTCGCATATGTTGAGAAGGCTCTTCTCACATATGAGAAGGCCCAGCCCGAAAATGTGATCGAGAACGAACTTGAACACCTGAAAAAGAACGTCGCGACCGACAACATTGGGGAAAGCCTCAACTTAAGCGAGATGAGCGACGAGGATGCATTGAGATACCGCACAAAGCTGAAGAAAGCCGGAAAATGGGATTACAAGCTCCTTTCCGGAAGTTATTCCGAGGAAGAACAGACATACGGGTTTTACGCGGACGATGAGCTTGTGGCAAAGGCTACTCTCGACTGCACTTCGTCAAAGGTGCTCATGGTGATACTCACCGTGAACGACTGGAAGCTTCAAAAACTGACGCCTGTGGCGGATGACCTGCAGTCTGCGTCACTGTCACCCACACCGGCTCCGGGAAAGACGCTCACTCCTTCACCTTCTCCTTCGGAGATAGTGATAAACAAATACAGATACACCTTCATACTTCCCGAGGAATATGTGGTAAAGCATGATGATGAGGTGCTTTCCGGTGAGACGACCGACGGATCGACAAAATATGTCGTGGATCTGACCGATACCGATCCTGTCTTCAGCGTGACCGATTCCTATGGATACAGCGTGGATTACGCTTTCGGTGAACAACTCACGTATTATGATATCTTTGTGCGCGTCCCTTCAAATTTCGAGCTTTCACTTGAAAACGTCGACACTTCGAAATATGTAACAAAGCGGGAGCTTCTTGAAGAGTATCAGTACTGCAAGGATTATGCTTCGATGCCTCAGCTTTTGACCTATGAATTTCCAAAGAGCCTGACTCATCCTGAGTTTGAGATAACGGACAACCTCGGCGCTTCCATTGCCTATGAGTACAACGGCGAGGAGATAACGATAACCGAACAGTCAAAGCTTGCGGAGGTACCCACAGAGATAGCGGACACATCAGAGCTGTTAAAGATCGCCCAGATGTGGAGCCTTTTCCTCACAAGAGATGTCTACAAGTACGATGTGGACACCGGAAAATACAATGACAATGCCGAAGAACCTTCAGACAAGGGTCTTGGCATGATAAGAAAAGTCCTTGTGCCGGATTCCTATCTTGAAAGCGTGGCAAGAAGCTATGCGAGGAGCGTGGATATCACGTTCATCTCGCGTCACACGCTTCCTTCACCGGCATTTGTGAACGAAAAGGTGCAAAATTTTGTAATGTACAGCGATGATTTCTTCTCTTGCGAGATAAGCTTTGAGAAGATAATGCTCAGGACCAACGGCAAGGAATATCTTATAAACGGACGCCGCGACAGGATGAACTGTGTATGCTATTTCCTGAGAGATACGGGAAGCGACGGCTCGGACGGCACCTGGGCATGGAGACTTGCGGAACTCAGAGATCTGATAGACGATGAGGAGACGGAAGAAACAAATGAAAACTAAGAAAACAGGCATATTGAACATAATCGGATATGTGTTTGCGGTGATCGGGACTTTTGCCGTTGTTTTGTTCATCACGCTCTACTTCATCATGAGCATGATATGCAATGGTTCATCGGAAGCGGCGAGAAGAGTGTTTGTAAGTACCGTGCTTGAAACGGGACAGCTCAAGTTCCTCGCATCATGGTATCTTACCGAAGACGAGATAAACAGCGTGGTTCAGGGCAATTCCATGGGCGATATGAACGAGACCGTGGACAAGAGCCTTATCAAAATATCGGTTACGGGAACGCCGGCCGCAGTGGCACAGGATCCTGCGTCCATCGTGGGTCAGGAGGAAATCAGCGGCGCATCGGTGATCTACAGGGAAAATGTGACCGATTTTGAAGCCGGAAGCGTTGTTTCGGGTTCAAACACCACTTCTGTGGCAAATGAGGAAGAATTTGACGAAAACGGCGTAAGAGTCGTCGGGATCGCAGGACGTACCTTCTACGGAACGCTCCTTATCATCAAGGATCCTTCAAAGGTCAGCCTTGCGTGCATCTATCCCTGGCAGGACCAGGGCGAGACTCTGAATGTCATCGTAAACAGGGCAAATGCCGTTGCGGGGATCAATGGAGGCCTTTACGTGAGCTCAAACAACTCCGGCGGTAAGCCCATCGGAGTGGTGGTATCCCACGGTGAGATCCTCATGAACAATCCTCAGGCCGTAAAAGGCCTGGTACTTATAGGGATGACAAATGACAACATCCTGACCATCGACAACATCGCATCCTTATCCAGAGAGGACGTTGTAAACCTGGTAAAAGAAAAAGGCATTCGCGATGCCTGCTGCTTCCAGGAGGAATCAAGCGACGTCAACAACCACTTTGTACAGCTCGTTATAAACGGGCAGGAACGTGAACTGAACGGTATGGGTTCGGGCCTCAATCCCCGCACGGTCATCGGACAGCGCGCCGACGGAGCGATACTCATGCTTGTTACGGACGGAAGAGGAACTGCCGGACACCTTGGCGCCTCCGCTTCCGATCTTATAAACATCATGACCGAATACGGCGCGGTAAACGCCGCAAACCTCGATGGCGGAAGCTCTTCGAGCATGTACTACAACGACGAATATCTGATGACAAGTGTTACTTTCTACTATGCAAACGAGTCCTGGAGACTACCGCTTGCGTTCGTTGTTGAAAAATAAAAACCTGTTTTTTCAGGTGAATGTGAAACCACTGTTAACATTTTGCGTGATATAGGATGGATCGTAATGGAAGATGAACAGATAGTACAGCTTTACTTCGACAGAAATGAAGCCGCAATATCCGAGACCAAAACCAAATACGAAAAATATCTGATGAAGATCGCGTACAACATCCTCTTCAATTCCGAGGATGCTGAGGAGAGTGTGAACGACACTTATCTTTCCGCATGGAACGCGATACCGCCGCACAGGCCCGAGGTACTTTCCACTTTTCTCGGAAAGATCACGCGCGGTCACGCTATCGATATCTATCGCAAGCAGCATGCCGACAAGCGTATCCCGTCGGAATACTGCTCTTCGCTTGATGAGCTTGAGGATTGCGTTTCCGACAGCTCAAGCGTTGAGGACAATCTCGAGATAAAGCGTCTTGGCGAAGTGATCAACGTTTTTCTTAAGGATCAGAGCGAAGAAGCGCGCAATCTTTTCATCGGACGTTATTATTATTCCGACTCGCTGAAGGATGTTGCCGCTTATTACGGCATGACGGAAGCTCGGGCAAAGATGATCCTTTTCAGGACCAGACAGAAACTAAAAACATTTCTTGAAGACGAAGGTTTCACGGTGTAATGAAAAAAGAAGAACTATCGGATGCTATGTCCTACATTGAGGACGAGCTCCTCGAAGAAACGAATAATGTGCGTTCACATCCTCGCGGAAGTGCGCTGCATGCAAGGCGATACGGCAAGATCGTGAGATTTGCCGCCATAGCTGCGGCCGCGGCTCTTGTGGTGGGGATCGGTTACGGCACCGTGAGCGGAGTGCTGAACAAAAGCAGCCAAAAAAAGGAAGCGGAGACGATTGACATGCAGGTGGCATCGCAAAACGCTTTTATGAATGACGCTGTGTTGTCGGTGACAAGCACTGCTGCGGGTGCCGGAGAAGGCAAAAAATCCACTGTTCCCGAGATCACCACAAGCGATTCGTATATCGGCGCCAGAGAAGGAGATAACGGAAACGGTGACAGTTACGGTGAGGCTGACGAACTTAAAGCTTACGAATGGGTCGGAAAAAGCATCACCCAGACATCCTGCAAGGCTGATGTGACTGTTTTCAGAAATAAGGAAAACCTGTATGCCGACGGTACATGGTCGCTCGAAATGATGAAGGATGACGAGTGGGTGGAGATATACAATTGCTCGTTCATTGACAATACGGTGTTTACAAACTCCGATCTCAACAACATTTCGTCGACGGATACCACAACTACGTTTGAACAGGTTTTTGACTGGAGCGGCTACGGAGAACTCGCCAGCGGAACATACCGTATCTTTGAGATGTTCTATACTTTCAACGGGAACAACTGCGAGAATGAATACATTCCTGTTGAGATAAATTTCGGGATTACGGTCGACTGACCGGAAAATGTTTTGGATAAATTGTATCTTCGATTCAAAAAATAACAAATCAACGGCGATAAAACCATTTTCAAAATGGCAAAAACGCACCAAAACGAAAAATATTTTTCAAAAACCCGGTTTTTATAGGGAAATGTTGTTGACAGAACAGCATTTCCCTTTTATAATGCCCATGTTGTTTTTATTTGACGAACAAATACACTATTTGGAGGAAACGCAATGAAGACTTATAGCGCAAGTCCCGCGTCGGTTGAGAGAAAATGGTATGTTGTCGACGCTGAAGGACAGACATTGGGACGTCTTGCATCTTGTGTTGCACAGGTTTTAAAAGGCAAGAACAAGCCCGTTTATACACCTCATCTTGACCTCGGCGATTACGTTGTTATCGTTAACGCATCAAAGATCAAGGTAACAGGTAAGAAACTCGATCAGAAGGTATATTTCAGCCATTCAAAGTATGCAGGCGGCACCACCGAGCTTACTCTCCGTGAGATGCTCGCAAAGGATCCCTGCGAGGTTGTAAGGCTTGCAGTAAAGGGTATGCTTCCCAAGGGACCTCTTGGAAGAGGCATGATCGACAAGCTTCACGTATATGCAGGTCCTGAGCACAATCAGCAGGCTCAGAAGCCCGAAGTATTAGAGATCAAGTTTTAATGAAGGGAGGACAAAACAGTGGCTAAAGCATCTAAATCAGCAAGATATTACGGAACA
>JAEEGF011508803.1_pt1 | contig 39678 bp, 39 predicted proteins | sample 9134171 | NCBI WGS metagenome assembly JAEEGF01 (sample SAMN16246542, study PRJNA631951) | gut metagenome | biome: gut microbiome; feature: rumen; material: AP-attached | host: Bos | place: Iran: Karaj | collected 2018-10 | reverse complement strand
AAACCAGCTTGGGTTGAGTAACAATAAAGACCACATCATCCGTCTCGACACCATTTTCATTTACACCCTTGACACTTACATAGGCCTTTCTTTCAGAAGTAGTACTTGTATTTGCTTCAGCAGTGTAAACCAGGGCACCGCCCGTGTAAGAAACGCTTAACCATGTTGCGGCTGTAGTGCAGTCCTGATCAGAAAACACTCCATTAACAACAATCCTCGCAATGAATTTCTTCGAGGTAGGGATAATTGCAGTGGCTTCGGTCACCGCCGAAGCACTGCCTAGATTGATATCGGCAATTTCAAGAACCGGGGTATCATTATATTTCGCAGGAGAGAAAGTGATAATACCAGGTTGAGAAGCGTCATTATTATACATCGCAAATCGTGCCGGAGTTGCGCTGCTATTGTATCCAATCCAACGAGAATTGGGTCCCACAACATGATAACCTTCTCCTGACTCTTCAATTGTGAAATTGACCTTATCGGATGCGGCTACAAGTTTAAGATCCGCACCGCTGGTGGCCAATCCTCCGAGATAAGTCTCATATGCAACTGACTGGATGTTATAAACAGCATTATCCGCATCAAAAACAACTCTCCAGGCCGCTTCATCCTCAACACGAAGCTTGCCTTCCTCCAATGTAGTCGAAAGTGCCGCAGCATTTTGATATTTATCACTGGGGTTAGCCACCATCATCATATCTCCAGTCGAAATGACATAGACGCCATCCTGAATCAACTGTTCAGCAGGGGCAGTTTCCTTCGTGCATTTGGCCATACTGATGCCAAGAATGTTTCGAGTATTGACCAAGAACTCCTTGCTAATACCAGTGTATGCCTTGGTGTAGACGTACTTATTCGTTGTAATCTTAGCTTCGAGAGATGTGGCAGTGAAAGGAAGAGATGTAAACCAGAACTTGATATTCCCATCGGCATTCTTTACAAGATTATCATCCTTCGCTTTGATGGTCACATAATTAACGCCCTTGGTCCCTGAGAACTCTCCTGTAGTAAGCATCAAATAATGCTCGCCGGTAAGATCGGCTCCTTCTTGAGCAGTGAGTGTTATACTACGAATGACTTCCCCGTCCTCGAATGTCGGAAGCTTTTTCAGCGTGATATCACCATGAGCAACAATTCGTTGCCAATCAAGTTTAATAGCCTCCTCGGGGATACTGGTATAAGTCTCCGTGGATTCGGAAATCATTATGTCGCCTGAAGCATCAAAAGTTCCGGCAGCCGGTTCCTGCTCTGTCGGAAGTGTGACAGCAATAGACGGCATATAACTAAAATTGGCATCGTTGGGGGTGACTGAACTCGGGTAAATGCCATAGAACTTATAATCGCCCTCCGTGGTCACTTTAAAATTGGTCGGAACCTTGAAATCGATGATGGATGCATCCGCACCTGCCTGGTTGGATTCATACAATTTGGGACCTTTATCTGCCGTCGCATCTCCGGTTGCATTCTGCCAGTTCTCACCGACCTTTAAAGCGACACGAATCTTATCAGTCCTACTCCATTTGATAGTCTTGGTATCGGCATCCCAAGAGGTTCTTGTCTGCGTCTCGTCTGTGATTTCCGGTTTTTCAGAAATAAAGGTGAGGACAGTCTCCTTATTTTGAGGCGGTACTGCCTCAATTTCGGTCTTATTACAGGCCACTAATGCGGAGGCTACGACAGCACTCGACATTAACAGATAGTGAAACTTCTTCATTGCTGTGTACATTTAATCATTAGGATCTTCAAGGTCTCCCAGATCGTTGCCTTCGCCATTATAGCCGTTATCGGCTCCGCCTACACTCATGATATTCTCCTCGAATTTCACGAGCAACTGCTCCGCTTCCGGAGCTTCATAAAAAGATTTTTTAATCATAACGTTATAGTTTTGTTGTTGTTATTCCCTGTGGCACAACTTGTTCCGTATTGGTGCGGCCTAATTCCAAATATAATGCGTTAAAAGGCATAAAACAAACACAAAGCCGCACCATATATTAACTTGCAAATTTACCAATATTCGGGGAGGATTCCAATAAAAATCGTCAAATACGAAAAACGGCAGCGTGTCGGAGATTTCTCCGCTCGCTGCCGCTCGGTCGAAATGACAAGAAGGAGGCTCCCCTACTCGTCCCTATACACATTCACCGTATACTTGTCGTAATCGGTGCCGTGGAAGTTGATCTCGACGTCGACGTAGTACTTCGTGCTGTCAACCTTCACGGTGCCGTCCTCGGCCGTCGTTTTCTTGAACTCGGTGACCTTGGCGGTGCCGGTGTAGGTCAATTCATCCGTGTGCTTGTCCAGGGTGTAGCGGTCCAGCCGATGCGACAAGGCATCGGTATCATCCTCTGTAAGGACCTGCTCCACGAGCGGATAGGAGTCCTCTTTCAGGTCGTCGATGCTCGGAGCCTCATTGCCGCACGCCGCCACCAGCAGCGCGAGCGGGAAAAGGTAAAAGTGTCTCATACAGTATTGGATTGTAAAACTATAGTCATTCCTCCACTTTGACAATACTCAGCGAGAAAGCCCCGGCGGGCGGGTCGGGGAGCCCGTTGTATTTGCTGAAGTCGATGGTGTTATACTTGATGGGTTCGGGTGTGGCGATGAGATAGAGAGGCTGTCTCTCCGCGAAGGAGTTGATTTTCAGCTCATAAGTATTCCCCGGCGCGAGGAGGCAGTCCGATTCGAAATCCTTGGCGAAGGAAATGGCGGACAGACATCGGCCACCTTGGATCCAGATGATGTCGAAATACAGATCGTTCTCGCTCCGGTTGGCTACCGTGACGGAACCCTCGCTCCGCTTTGCGGAGATGGCGCCACAACCGAAGAGGGGCCTGTCCGAATCCTGGAGGAACCGTCCGATGCCGACGACCACGGAAGCGAAAGCTTCATCATCGGCTTTCCCTCCGGGATCGGCGGCTGCCGTGGAAACCCCTTTCTCCGACCCGCCACCACCGACCGGATTCTTGCCGCGGGAATAGAAATCGGAAATCTCGAAGGTGCCCGCCTGCTTTATGGCGACCACCCGCCTTTGTCCATTGATATGCTTCTGGGGATTGTAATACAATATCTCGATCGCACTCGTTTCATTGACCGCAATCGTGTCGCCAGGGAAAAAGCGAACGACATCGTGGGGCTCATAATACGAGTCAAGGCTCCATATGACATAGGACTCTTTCCCCGGCTGGGCACATAGGAGAGCGGAAGACAGGAGCGCGAGAAGGAAACAACTTACTCTATTCATATTCCAAAACCTTGATTTCATGGGACATATTCTTGAGTTCCGGTTGGGCGGGTCCTTTGCAATCATCCAAAAGCCTGTCGTACAATTCTTCCAAAGTCAATGACTCACGACGGCTGATGCCGCCTTGAACCTCCCGGATCAGGCTGTCGGTAAAGCGGCTTCTCGAGTAATGGTCGCGGCTGTCCACCGACTTGGTTTCCTTGTCCGACGAGGCCAGGACCGCGATATTCGCCCACGTTCCTCCGGTCATCAGACCGGAATAACACGCGTCGATGATGAACAGGACAGGACAGGGGAGCTCCGCGCACGCCTCGGCAAAACGGTTCATGTTCAGACGGGATCCATCGGCCAGGACGAAAAAGAATGTCGAATCTTCGGCCACTCCATGACCGGAGAAATAGAACACCGCTAGGTCGTTTTTCCGCGCATCCTCTTTCAGCTTGAGGAGCCGGTCATCCAAAGACGCTTCCGTCACGGATTGGTCACGCAAGAGTACCGATGGCCTCCTCCGAGCCTTTCCGAACACGTCAGGAAGACTGAGCAGGTCGACCACGTCCCGGGCGTCATTGAGCGGGCCGTTGAGCGCCGGGAACAGCACGGACTGATAGTCCGCAACGCCGACGCCGGTCAGGTGGACCCGATCGAAAACTTCCCGGGAGAGCGGGAAAAAGTCCGGGGCCATATTGCCCACATCGGTCGTGATACCCAACCCTACCGTCTTCACTTCCCTACCCGGAGACACCTGGACGATTCCCCTGTCCCGATGGGGAAAATGGACAAAATCCGAGTATGCTTTTCCGTCAAGGACCAGCGTCAGTTCATAGGAACCATACTTGGCAGGATCGTACCCGACCAGCGAGTATAAGATCGTATAGCCTCCCGCAGCATCACCCGCCACATCATCGATCCGGAGAACCTGATCCAACGAAGAAAGCCTTCGGATTTCAGGCTCTCTCACCGTATCGTCGTACAACTGGGCAACGAAGTCCTCGACGACTCCGGGTATATGGAATGCCCGCCGATTGTCCATCGGCTTCTTCGTTTCAATCCTGGCCAAAGACTGATACCGCCATTCAATCATGTTCGCCGCCTCGGGAACGCTCGGAAGGTACTTCCCATCGGGCATCCACAGGATCCACCGGTCGTCATCCGCAAGAAACAGAGCCAGTTCCTCCTCACCCGTTCTCGCGTTGTACCACCGAAGCGTTCCATCCTTCAGACTGACCAGGACATGGTTCTCGTTCACCCAGGGGTATATTTCATCCGGTTCTGCCGGGAGAAGCCATTCCGTGATGGAATCGCCTTGTAGGCGGCCCAAAGCAGGGTCCTGCGCCGGGCCATTCAGAAACAACAATCCGTGATCATATTCGACATTCCTGGAAGAGAAAAGAATCCAATCCCTTGCTCCCTCAACGATCCCCTCTTTATAATAATGGCGTTCTCGAGGGAGCCTCGCCCCGGCGTCATAACCAACGCTAGGAACAAGCAGGCCATCCTTGTCGAAATGCCAGATCCGTTGCCCCTCGTATTGGATATCAAAGCCATCGTGGGTTCTTCTCACGACAGGAGCCGAAAACATCCTGTACACGAACAGACTATCCGGCAGTTGGTCTTCCAGCGTCGGAGCCAGGGAGTAAGTCACATCAACCTTCCCGATAAAAGAGTCAAATGCCTTCCGGTATCGTTTATCGAAGGGAACCACCTCCTCTTTCCCGCCTGCTTGAACCTTCAGAGAGTCGGGATAAGCCCTTCGGACAGTATCAGCATGATACCCATTGGGAATGATGCCATTCCGCCGTGCGCCGGACGACGTCTCCAAGGCACACAAAAAGCCTTCGCGGCCGAAAAGATAGACAAACCGCAAGTCTTCGCTGAATGTGGCCCGATTGACTTCGTGCCTGACGGTCCTTGGCAAGGGCTCGCTGAAAACAAGTTTTCGCTGGACAAAATGCACGTTGCTGTATCGGGTAATCTCAAAGCGATACAACCGTCGGTCCGTGACGAATACGACCGCATCGTTTCCGACGAACGAGGCCCCCAATACCCGCTCGCCGGCAAAGGTGAAAGAACTCACGCATCGCATCCCCTTCGAATCGTACAGGGCGCACGCATCACCGTTTGTCGACACCAGAAGCAGGTCCCGTCCAGGCGACAAGGCGAAATCCAGGACTGGTGCGGACAGTCCGTCCACACGGTCCAAAATCACCCCATTCCGCCAATCAACCACATAATAGCCGTAGCTCTTCACACGATTGGAAGAAGAGGTTCCTTTGCGAGACGATTCCTTCGCCTGGCGGAACTCATACTCGAAACCGGAATCATTGGCCACCAATACGACGTCCCTATTCAGGAAGCGGCACTTCCCGAGCCGGCTGGCGTTTCCCTGCGCCTCCGGCAGGTTGATGCTGCGGATGAAGGTAGCGGAAGGGTACTCCCAGATCTTCAGCGTCCGGTCCTCGGACACCGTTGCAATGAGTCCATCCGACAGTGAGACGCTCTTGCTCCGGATCTTTCCGACATGCTTGCCCAGGGACAGGCCAATCTTGACCTCCTCCTGCCCGACGGCGGATGCGGAAGAAAGCAGCAGGCACGTGAAGGCAAGCGCCCAAGGGTGAAAGGACCTCCTCATCGTTTCCGGATCCACCCAAAAATCAATTTCGACAAATCCCCGGCGACCGGAGCGAACAAGACGAACAAGGCCAAGACCGCAAAAAAGGTCCACCATTCATCCCCGGTGGGCGGAAGCAAACAATCTGCTATCAAAAACAGGACAACCGCCGCACCAAACTGGGCCAAGTTCGAATACTCCCGAAGCTTGCTCCGAGTGAAATGCATGGCCGTGAACAGGATCGTGAAAAGCACACACAAGAAGACAACCATCCATACCCTGTTCCGGTCAAACCAGTTGCTTTTCAACTCATTACGGCCGATTGTAGCCGTAGCATACGCCACGACATGAACACCCGGCATCGCATAACGTCCATGGTAATCGACCGGCGTCGGCATCATGTCTGCCATGCTCTCATTCCCGATAATGACAATCTTGTCTCTGAAATACATATCGTATTCATCCGGTGTCATGACCTGCCGCAAGGGGACCATTGCGGGAAGTGTGGAGAGTTCAAAATTGTAGTTGATGAAACGACGGTGAGATTTCAGCCCGCCGGAATGGATTCCGTGAGCGACTTCCCAGAGCCGCGCCCAAAAGGCGGTTCTCCTCTCGCCCTTGTACTTGGGGTCCGGGCCCTCATACTTCCGGTACGGCTCAAGATACCTCGCCTCCGTACCTTTTGCGCCAAAATTGAAATAGCCGATGTTCGGGAAATCAGCATAGTCCAGGCCGAACGGATAAACCTCGGAACGCGGCATTGTCCTGTCGATCTCATTGACCAGATCATAACCGACGACCACTTTGTCATTGTGCCGGATGACAGATAACAGATGGGCCTGCTGCTCCGGTTGATAGGCCACCATGGTAAAATCAATGCCGACCGCCAGCGGGTTGTGGGCCAAGATCGTGTCCAGCAGGGCAGGCAACTGAATCGGAATGGAACGGCCCGCGTCATTGAACGGACAAAGGGAGACGTCATAGACTTCCGCTTTCTCCTTCCCCTGTTTCTTGGCTTCGAACTTGTCCTGAACAAACCCCTCCAGATAACTCCTGAGATAGCCATTGTTTTTCAACAAGAACAAACTGCCCCCCACCAAAACAAGCAGGATCAGCGCATGGATCAACCTTTCAACAATAGACCGTGAGATCAGCACAGCCGCCTACAGCTTCATCATATACACATTCGTCTCCCGCTGCACGAAGCCGAGCGCCTGATACATCGCGTTGGCCTCGGTGCGGGTGGGGTTCGAGGTGAGGCGAAGGTCGATGGGTGCGAGCTTGTTTTTGGCGAAGTCGATGATGCGCTCCAGGAGGGTGCGGCCGATCCCCTGGCCCCGATAGGCCGGCAGGACCACAACATCCTCGACACTCGCCTTCCGTCCAGTGGGTGACTCAAAGACACACAGCGTGGCGCATCCGACAATATGCTTCTCATCGTTCTCCGCGATGAAAATCCGCGTTCCCGGCGCCGCCACAGAACGCTGCTGTTGCTGCCGCGTGACCGTCAACTCGGCGGTCAACTCCTTCATAAGTCCCAGCAGATCATCAATCTGCGATTCGGTCAAGGTGCAAAGTTCAATGTATCTCATAGTATTTGGATAAAGGTTTTACAGGTTCAAGATATCCTCCTCCCCAATCGGCACATACGGCCCATCCTTGACCTCCAGCAGCACCGTGCCGGATTCCAGGGACACCAGATTGTGCCACTGGTCAATGGGAATGTTGATGAGCGTCCCGCCGGGGACCATGTCGATGGCATCGGTCTGCCGCCCATCGACATCGTAAAAGTATTCCACGAAATGCCCCCGCAGGCACACCACCGTCTCAGAGGTGGTCCTGTGCCGATGGATGGGCAACACCGTCCCCGGCTCGATCGCGTTCAGCATCCGCTGTGATTGGTCCTCCGGGGAATTGCGGAGATCCATATTCATCCGTAACCGCGGTGATGCTTTCGCCAGGGCGGTAAGGGCATTTAAGATGTTTTGATCGATAATCATGGATCAGAACTTACGCCAAACCATCTTGTTCACAACACCCGTGTAAGACTGGATGATACGGACGACCTTGGTGGAGACGTTCTCGTCCACGTAGTCCGGCACCGGGATGCCCGGGAGACCGTCGCGGATGAGGGAAACGGCGACGTCGACGCTCTGGAGGAGCCCGGTGGTATCGATTCCGCTGAGGACGAAGCAGCCTTTGTCCAGGGCTTCGGGGCGTTCGGTGCTAGTCCGAATGCAGACGGCCGGGAAGGGATGGCCGATGCTCGTAAAGAACGAACTCTCCTCGGGCAGGGTGCCGGAGTCAGATACCACCGCAAAGGCGTTCATCTGCAGACAGTTATAGTCGTGGAATCCAAGAGGCTCGTGCTGAATGACGCGCGGATCGAGCTTGAATCCGGATGCCTCGAGACGCTTCCGAGAGCGGGGATGGCAGCTATACAGAATCGGCATATCGTACTTCGCCGCCATCTCGTTGATGGCATTGAACAGGCTCAGGAAGTTCTTCTCCGTGTCGATGTTCTCCTCGCGGTGGGCACTCAGGAGGATGTACTTTCCCTTTTCGAGTCCGAGGCGGGCGTGGATGTCGCTGGCCTCTATCTCTGCGAGGTTGTTATGCAGCACCTCCGCCATCGGCGAGCCCGTGACGTACGTGCGCTCCTTCGGGAGGCCCGTGTCGGCCAGGTAGCGGCGTGCGTGCTCGGAGTAGGCCATATTGACATCGGAGATGATGTCCACGATGCGACGGTTCGTCTCTTCCGGCAGGCACTCGTCCTTGCAGCGGTTGCCGGCCTCCATGTGGAAGATCGGGATGTGCAGGCGCTTGGCCCCGATCACGCTCAGGCAGGAGTTCGTGTCACCCAGCACCAGCACGGCATCAGGCTTGATCTCCACCATCAGCTGGTAGCTCTTGGCGATGATATTGCCCATCGTCTCGCCCAGGTTTACCCCCACGGCATCCATGTACACATCCGGGTCCGCGAGCTTCAAGTCCTTGAAGAATACCCCATTCAGATTGTAGTCATAGTTCTGGCCCGTGTGCGCCAGGATCGTGTCGAAGTATTCCCGGCACTTGTTGATAACCGCCGCCAGCCGGATGATTTCCGGCCGCGTCCCCACGATGATCAGAAGCTTCAGCTTCCCGTTATTCTTGAATTCTGCCATATCTATTTTACAGGTTCAAAGTAGGTATCAGGTTTGTTCGGATTGAAGATTTCGTTGCAGTACATCACCGTTACAAGATTCTCAGTATCAGAGAGATTGATGATGTTGTGAGTGTAGCCCGGGAGCATGTGGACGGCCTGGATGTGGTCGCCGGAGACCTCGAACTCGATGACCTCGTCCGAGTCCAGCCGGCGCTCCTGGATGAGCCCATGCCCGGAGACCACGATGAAGAACTCCCATTTGGTGTTATGCCAATGCTGCCCCTTTGTGATGCCCGGCTTGGAGATGTTAATGGATACCTGGCCAGCGTTCAGCGTATGCACGAGCTCGGTGAACGAGCCGCGGTCATCGACATTCATCTTGAGCGGGAACGCCACCTTCGAGGGCGGGAGATAACTCAGATAGGTCGAATACAGCTTCTTCGCGAACGACCCCTCCGGAATCTCCGGAATCATCAGCGTCTTGGGCTGCGCGGCGAACTTGTCGAGCAGGTCGACAATCTCGCCCAGCGTCGCCCGGTGCGTCGTAGGCACATAGCAATAGCGGCCATCCTTCAGCGGGAACACCCCGAGACCGTCGAACTCGCAGCGGTGCTCCTCCCCGCGCAGGCAGGCGATCATCTCGTCCACGAGATCGTCGATATAGAGCAGTTCCAGCTCCACCGACGGATCATTGACCGTATACGGCAAATCGTTCGCCACCGCGTTGCAGAACGTCGCCACCGCGGAATTGTAGTTGGGCCGGCACCACTTCCCGAACAGGTTCGGGAACCTGTAAACCAGCACCTTAGCACCCGTGTCGATGCCATAGTCGAGGAACAGCTCCTCCCCCGCCTTCTTGCTGCGGCCGTACTCCGAGTTCCCGAAACGGCCTGCGAGCGACGCCTGCTGGCTGCTGGAGAGCATCACCGGGCAGATGTTGTTGTGCTTCTTGAGCGTGTCGAGAAGCGTGCTGGCGAATCCGAAATTGCCTTCCATGAACTCCGAAGTATCCTTCGGCCGGTTCACCCCCGCGAGATTGAACACGAAGTCCGCCTCCGCGCACCAACGGTCCAATTCCTCGGGCGTGGAATCAAGGTCGTATTCATACACCTCCGTGACGGTAACGCCATAGTTGCGGGCCTTTCCGTCTTTGATGTTTTTGAGTTGAGCGCAAAGGTTTCTGCCTACGAAGCCTTTGGCGCCGGTGACAAGTATCTTCATATAATATTTACAGCACTTCGAGTATCATCGAAAATTTTGGCAAAGATAATCACTGAAATACCACTTCTTGAACCCGCCAACAATATCTTCGTATCCGGAAGACCAATGCTCATAACGGTTAAAGAGAAGGGCCTTCAGCCCTATAGGGACACCATCATCCAAACTGAACAATTCAAGTCCCCGTTGAATATAGCCATTGATGAGGTAGTGTAAATATTCCGGATCCTCATCAATCATATTCACCCACAGTCGTTCATACGAAGCCAGCAATGTGTCACACTTATCTTCACCATGCCAGTAACGGCAAACAGACATTCGTTCTTGGATTATTGTTTCCTTGGAAGACACCTCATGATAGAGTTCGCCCTCTTTCTTGATTATCTCCAATTCAGCCCTGACAATAGCATGATCTGCCGATGCCTGCCTCGCTTCTTCATAGGAATAGGAGCATCCCTTCACTTCGAAAGTCCCCGAATGAACGAAGATAAAATCATATCGCCTGTCACGCTTTTTCCCACGGGCAACGAGATGCGATGTGGCCAGGTACTCTCCAGGGACAAATGAGCCCTTGTCGTACACACATGCGTATGCATCCTTCATCCCATTATCGGCAATGGATGTAAAGAAGTTTCTGGCTCCGTTACCCTTATCCCGATTGTCAAAGAATTCCATCTGAGTGATGTCCCAGTGGTCAGTCTTGGGCTCATTGGCATCGACAGTCACTATGTCGGGGGCTAAAGTCTTGACGACCTCGGCGAATGAGTCAAATTGCACGGACTTCCCACGCAGAAAGTTACATCCCGCCACAGAATGCAGACCAAGAAATCTGAGGTAACGGCCTTTTTCATCCTGAAGGATGACAAATGCTGTCCTGTCAGGGTACGGAACACGGCGTGCTACGCCACAATGGAGAATCTTATACTTTGATGGAACGATGATTAGAACGCCAAGTTTGCGGACTTTTGAATCATAATCCCCCGGAAGACGGTAATCCAGAGAATATACGAGTCGATAATTGTCGCGAAACCTCTCTTTAAGGAATGCATACGTTGACTTTGTCACCTCCAGTAGGCAAGCTATCGTGTCTTCTCCTAGAAGATCATTCGACAACTTGGCGGCAACAAGCTCCTTATCGGCGTTATAACTAATATTCCAGTGAATGATTCTCATTCAAACTCTTATCAAGCTTGACAATAGGTGCTGGTCAATAATCATACTCACTTTGGCCTCTAATTGACTGACTTTACTTAATAAACGGCCAGACAAGCCTGCCGAAGATTGCATACCCGAGCCGGACGAACCAAGGCTGCGGCCAATTTAGGTCCATGTGGCCAGTCCGGTTCGGGAAGATGCCCATCGCATGGAAGGCGTTGTGCGTAGCCCATTCACGCTTGAGCGATTCGATGGACCGGTTCCAAACCTGGCTCTCCGGATGCCGCTCGCGCATCGCTAGCAATTCCCGTTCGAAATCGTTCTTACTGACCTGAAAGGACGATTCCAAGTGGATGTTGGTCGAGGAAACGGTGTAATCTCGGGGATCTGTCATTTCCGCTTGTCATAGATCATATGATAGAAGAACGGCGCCAGGATGTATGCGAATACCTCAAAGATTCCGACGATGAAGATGCCCATGACCACCCACTTCCCGATCTCCTCTGCAAGCGTCGCCTCAACTACTTTACCGAAGAGCAGGCCAAGCGTAACAATGATGGCGGCAACAACAATAGCCGTCCATATCATGAAACGTTTGCAGAACGTGCGGATGTCCATGGTCCCGTGTCACTAAATCGTGCAAAGTAAGCAGAGAAAGCTACTCCACTCGTTATTTCACAATATTCGGAATCCCGTTCAGCTCGTTCTGGATGTACTCCAGAGAGGCAATCTTCGCCTTCGTCTCCTCCAAGTTCAAGCGATAAGTATTGTCGGAGTTGAACTCCTCGATCGTCGCGCGCTTCACGTCGCCCTCAACAAAGTACTTGTCGTAGTTCAGGTCGCGGTTGTCGGCGGGTACGGCGTAGAAGTTGCCCATGTCGATGGCCTTCGCCGCCTCCTCCTTCGTCAGGAGGGTCTCGTACATCTTCTCGCCGTGCCGGATGCCGATTACCTTGATGTCCTCTTTCTTGCCGCCGAACAGCTCGCAGACGGCCTCGGCCTGCGTCTGGATCGTGCAGGCGGGCGCCTTCTGGACCAGGATGTCGCCGTTCTTGCCATGCTCGAACGCGAACAGGACCAGGTCGACAGCCTCCTCCAGGCTCATGATGAACCGCGTCATCTTGGGCTCCGTCAACGTGATCGGATTCCCCTTCCGGATCTGGTCAATCCAAAGCGGAATCACCGACCCGCGGCTGCACATCACGTTGCCGTAGCGGGTGCAGCAGATCTTCGTATCGCCGCTCAGGCGGCTCTTCGCCACCGCGATCTTCTCCTCGATGGCCTTCGTGATGCCCATCGCATTGATCGGGTACGCCGCCTTGTCCGTGGAAAGACAAATCACGCACTTCACGCCCGCGTCGATGGCGGCATCCAGCACATTGTCCGTGCCGATGACATTGGTCTTCACGGCCTCCATCGGGAAGAATTCGCAGCTCGGCACCTGCTTCAGCGCCGCCGCATGGAACACATAGTCCACGCCCATCATCGCATATTTCAGCGTGCTCCGGTTCCGCACATCGCCAATGTAGAACTTCACCTTGTGCGCAACCTCCGGCATCCGCGCCTGGAAATCGTGCCGCATATCATCCTGCTTCTTCTCGTCGCGGGAGAAGATGCGGATTTCGCCGATGTCCGTACGCAAAAAGCGGTTCAAAACCGCATTGCCGAAACTTCCCGTACCGCCTGTGATCAACAGGGTTTTGTCTTTGAATAAACTCATTTATGTTGTCTTTTTTATGTCATTTCGACCAAGCGAAGCGCGTGGAGAAATCTAGAACTTGACAAAGATAATCAATCTTACTCAATCACCATCCTATACACATTCGTATCCCTCTTCTTGAAGCCCAATGCCTCATAGAGCACAATAGCCTCCGTGCGAGAGGAATTCGAGGTAAGGCGAAGGTCGATAGGAGCCAGTTTGCTTCCGGCGAAGTCGATGATGCGCTGCATGAGCGTGCACCCAATTCCCTGGCCCCGATAAGCGGGCAGGACCACGACATCCTCCACACTCGCCTTCCGCCCCGTGGGCGACTCAAAGACACACAGCGTGGCGCAGCCGACGATGTGCTTTTCATCGTTCTCCGCGATGAAAATCCGCGTTCCAGGCGACGCCACCGAACGCTGCTGCTGCAGCGGCGTGACATTCAGCTCGGCATTCAACTCCTTCATAAGTCCCAGCAGATCAGCGATCTGGGAATCGCTCAAAGTACATAGTTCAAGATATCTCATAGTATTTGGAAAACTAGTTTTATGTGCTCAATCGTTCTTTCTTTCCGGCAACTTACCCATGATAGCCTTCGTGCCCCTCTTCCACCCAATACTCACTCCCGCCCCAACGAACGCCCCCAGCGTATTCATCACCAAGTCCGTCAACTCGAAAAAACCCACATGGAGGACCAACTGAAGGAGCTCAATGCAGAGGGAGAGGCCGAAGGCTGCCAGTGTGGCGAGCCCAATCCACCGCCAGGCACCGGAGTGTTTTGTCGTGGCAATAATCTCGGATAGGAAGAAACCGAATGGGACATAGACGGCGAAATTGGAGAAAACTTCAACCCTACTTGATCCGCTACTATGAAAGATGCGGTTTAGGTCCATCGTGAAATCAGATCCAGAACAATGCGGGTAGAACCCGAAATATCGGATTATGACCGCCGAATCCAACAAAAACAGGCCGATGAAAGCCGAAATGCCCAAGGCGACGGCTCCATACCCCGAGGACTTCTTCCGAACCAAGAGGGTTATCACCAACGACAAGATGCCTATGACAGTCCAGTGAGCCCAGGGGATACTGGAGAGCATTCCGCGAATATATGTCTGTAAAGTCGAGAAAAACATGTCAATAGAGCACTGGGTTTCTCTCAAACAAGAACCCTTTCACCTGAATCGCCAATGCTTTCACCATGGAGATTGGTGCAAACTCCTGATATTTCCACCCTGCCCGGAAAGTATTCCCTGCCAACCTCATCTTGCCCATAAATCCACGGATATCCTCATGTAAATCCAGCCCTGCCCATACGGAATCTATCATCTTTTGCTCCGGAACCGTCAGCAAGGAATACTCCCGCTCGCCCAACACAAAATCGCCGACATGGGAGAACGCTTTGTAAAAGCGCCGAAATTCGAACTCATCGACATATCGCTCAAACTCAGCCCAGTCCACATCGGACTGATGCCGCTGATGGAAAAGCGCCCAATCCAGGATATGCCGCAGATTCAAGCCCTCATGCAGGAAATGCGAGTACGCATGCTCCGTCAGGAACAAGGCCGATGCAAGCACGGGCGGCATTAACAGTCCCGTATCTTCGAAATCAGTCAACGGCCCTTTCAGAATCATCTCCTGAAGTAAACGCTCAAGCCGGCGCAGAGTATCATTTCCGCGGAAAGGAGTGCAGAACTTATGGTTCTCAACATGAAGACCTGAGATATTGAATGAGCTATTCTTGTAATAGTCACGGGATACCTTCACACCATGTTTCTCCGCCACTTGGTTCCCTACCTCATAAGTATCAAGATGCTCTCCATCCTTAATCAAATAACAATCCAGGTCAGCACTATATCGATGCGATGGAACCGGATAGCACTCCGATATCGTAAAGCCCTTCAAGACAACGGTTTGGATTCCTTCATCAGCGAACCACTTCCCCATTCTCTTCGCTGCAGCAAGTTGGCCAGCATACCGCTGTTCATACTTCATCGTCTTAGCGAACCACCGGGCCTTAGCCCTCTTTTCCTCCTTATCTCCCGAAACCTTATATACGCCCGCATCAAACAACTTCTGCAGTCCATCACTCGCAATGACTGAGACGTTCTGCCGACTAGCCTCCTCAATCAATAGGGGCCAATCCAAGGATTCCGGGACGGAAAACCCCGTAACGCCAACGACACTGGCACGAAGCAAATTCAGGAGGAAGTCACGTTCTACAATCATACCCCTTCAACGCCGAGTCTGTCATAATAATGATTAGCAAATCGCCTCCTTAATCTTCTCTACTATATATTTCACATCCTCATCGCTAACGCACGGACCAGCAGGAAGGCACATGCCAACTTTGAAAATTGCCTCGGACACTCCGTTCACATATGCGGGGACATCCCTGTATACTGGCTGCTTATGCATCGGCTTCCATACGGGTCGAGCTTCAATACCTGCTGCGTCCAAATAAACACGCAGGGCCTCAACATTGTCGTTGGGTTCGCAATCAGTATGGGCAGATTCGGACAAATGGATTACACCGGCGGCGCCACCCACGGCCCCTTTGACAATTGTCTTATATGCATTCTCCTGCCCCTTAATCATCACGGACGGATCAATGGTAATCGTGCACAACCAGTAGTTGGAATCATAATCTCCACCGGCAGGCTGAGAATGTACCTTGATACCTGAGACATCAGCCAAAAGATCCTCGTAGAGCGCCTGAACATGTTTGTGATGGGCAAGATGTTCCTCAATTACAGTCATCTGACCACGACCGATACCAGCGCAGATATTACTCAGACGATAATTATAGCCAATAGCCTCGTGCTGATAATACGGATAACTCTCGCGTGCCTGAGTGGCATACCACATAATCTTCTGCCAAAGATCCGCATCCGGGCAAATTAATGCACCTCCACCCGAGGTCGTGATCATCTTGTTGCCGTTGAACGAAAGCACGCCAAACTTGCCGAAGGTTCCCAATACCTGATCCTTATATTTTGAGCCAAAGCCCTCCGCCGCATCTTCAACCACGGGAATACCGTATTTGTTTGCAATTGCCATAATCCGGTCAGCCTTGTACGGCATCCCATACAACGCCACAGGAACAATCGCTTTCGGCTTCTTCCCAGTCTTCTCAATACGGTCAAGAATGGCCTTCTCTAGCAGTCCGGGGTCCATGTTCCAAGTATCCGGCTCAGAGTCTATCATTACCGGCGTGGCACCAAGATACGTAATCGGATGGGTAGAAGCGCAGAAAGTGAAACTCTGCACCAGCACCTCATCCCCTTGCTCAACACCGCAGGCTAGCAAACCGAGGTGAACCGCTGCAGTACCGCTCGAAAGCGCTACGACTCGCTTCCCTCTACCAACAAACGTTTCCAGATCCGCTTCGAATCCATTAACATTTGGTCCCAAAGGAACAACCCAGTTGGTGTCAAATGCTTCTTTTATGTATTTCTGTTCCTGTCCGGCTTCTGACATATGTGCCAAACAAAGATAAATTCGATTCCTTGCCATATAGTGCGTCCTTGTATTATCTAATTTCAGTTAAATAATCATTTTTAGCAAACATCCTTCCGTATTCTGGCTGTAAGACAGAAGAATCAACCCTTTCTCCGCGGAGCCATTTTATGATGGCTAAAGGCATATTTACTCCAGCCTCATACGAGAAAGGAAAACCACCACCGAACCGGGGATTCAGTTCAAGCACGCAGTTCTCGCCATTGGCACGTTGCATAATATCCACGTCAAGATTTCCAATATGGCCGAGATGGCGGCCTATTCTAATACCAATTTCACGCAAATCCGGGTTGTCAACTGTAAGAGCCTTATCGGTCTCTCCTGCTCGCATTGATAGCTTCTGCTTGACCGATACAGCAACATAGTTACCGTCGAGGTCATTCATGATATCTAAACCATACTCTTTTCCGGTCAACTTTTCTTGTATAATTATATATTCATTGCCCACTGATGCCTTCGCTAAAATGGATTTCTTGATTCTTTTCATTAAGAGACTATAATATACTTCAAGTTCATCCATGTCGTCAACCGTCTCCAGACCAATGGAACCTGACCCCCAACGAGGCTTCAAAAACAATGGGAAACAAATCTCACCCGCTGCCAAGGCAGATTTAGCATCGGGCAGACTAATATATGTTTTGGGAGAACAAAGTCCTAGTGTTTGCACCCATTGTGCTGTTTTATACTTATCAAAGGAAATATCAATGACCTCTGGGTTACTAACAATAACAGTTACACCGATCGCTTCAAATTTTGTCTTATTTTGTGCAAGAATGGGTAATTCCAAATCATTCAGACTGATAATAGCTCTAATGCTATATTTTTTGCAAATGCTTAGATTGATATCTATGTAAGAAGGATCATACACGGGTGGAACTTGAATCTTAACATCTGCAGATTGTAAGGCCGGAGCTGTTAACTGCATATCGGTCGCCACAATTCTATCATCATCTAACAAGTTATCTCTGAAATACTTCAGTAAATATGTCCGCCGCCCAGCGCAAGTAAAAAGGATATTCATAGAAATCGTATTATTTCATTAAATTCATTAGACCACCGGTATGCCAGAAGATTAGTTTGCTCTGCTGTAGATTATTTTTCTTGACATAATCCATCATCCCCCATAATCCTTTGCCTGAATAGGTTGTATCGAATAATAACCCTGTATCTCTCATGACACGCTTTAGAAATATAGACATGTCTGAAGTGTACTTCTCATATCCTCCATAAAGATAATCAGTGCAAAAGAAGATATCATTTGAAAAATCCTTCTCTATGCCATAGTACTTACCAAGCATATTGGCAAAATCAACAATAACCCTGCGACCACGCTCTTGCTGACGAGCAACAGAAATTCCAACGACCTTAATACTACTCCATCCAACTCTCTCTAACCCCACAACAATTCCTGCCTGAGTGGATCCAGTGCCAGAAGCATGGAAGATGTAGTCTGGCTTAAAACCTTCATTATCACATTGATGCTTTAATTCTTCAACGGCTTTTACGAATGAAATACCCCCAGGCAAATCATGACCGCCCCCGTGTATATAATATGGTTTTAAACCTTGTGCGATAAAAGAGTCCATAGCCCTATCCATAGCCTCAGCTGTGTTTTCCGTAAGAATTAATTCACACTCGGCTCCACTCAAACGATCAAGCAACGCATTACCCTTTTCGTTTTTGAATCGCTCGACGGACCCTTGTATGCATAGGTGGCATTTCCAACCATTACGAGCGGCCATTAGTGCGATGGCGCGATTATGGTTGCTCTGAACACCACCGCATGTAACGACAGCATTATATCCGCCTTGCCGTAGCATTGATTCATACTCTAATGCCTTACGAGCCTTTCCTCCACCTCCAACAAATGGAAACGCATCGTCACGCACTACGTGCAACGTTACCCCATCGATTTCACACTGGTCCAGAAATAAGAAAGAGCTATCCATCTATGTCACTTTTAATTAATCCGTAATACATCCTACTTAATAAGCGACTATCTTTCGTCTTATACTCTTCTCGTAGAGTCCCCTCTAATCTAAAGCCACACTTTTCATATACATGTCGAGCTACAACATTGTCTTCATTTGTTTCTAGGTATATTTTGTTGAGCCCCAACTCCTCAAATCCATATTTGCACAAAAGCAATGTAGCCCTACTACCAAATCCGCATTTTTGTACTTTGGGGTTGACAAAAATGTAAAGCTCTGCTTTATTCACATCACGATCAATGTTTGTTAATCCTCCGAATGCCACAGTAATATCATCCTCAACAACAGTCAAATCGACGCGTCTATTGTTGCCGAGATTGTTATGAAACCATTGCACTGTCTTATCCATTGTTATAGGGATATCATAGTGCATACTACAATACACAATAGGGTCATTCATCCATTTAACGCGTAATTGTAAGTCTTTTTCATCTAGTCTTCTTACATACATGGCATTCTTCGTTCTGCACGTTCGACATTTAATTTCCCGGCACCCTTTGCTGCGCTTGGTACAACATTAACATCTTTACCGCTCAAAACATTCCTTATAGTTGCTAAAACTACGCGCAAATCCATCCTAAAACTCAGATGTTCAACATAGAATACATCAAGGGCAAGTTTTTCATCCCATGATAAATTATTCCTACCATTTACTTGTGCCCAGCCGGAGATTCCAGGTCTAACTGTATGGCGCAGTCTTTCTTTTTCCGAGTAATATGGAAGATACTCTGGAAGTAGCGGACGAGGGCCAATCAAAGCCATATCGCCCTTCAGAACATTAATCAGTTGCGGTAACTCGTCTATCGATGTTTTGCGGACAAACCTGCCGATGGGCGTTATTCTTTCTTTATCAGGCAAAAGATTACCGTCACTGTCCCGTTTTTCAGTCATTGACTTAAATTTGATAACCTTGAATATCTTCTCATCTTTTCCAGGACGATTCTGCAAGAAAAATGCACCATCTCCTTTATTTGTAAAATGAAGTAAAACAGCAATAATAAGCAAAAACCAGCCGAGTAAAAGCAAGGCGACAAGTGATATTGAAAAATCAATTAGTCGTTTCAAAAAAGACTTATACATGTTTCATTATTGTTTCATACGTTTGATCTACTAGATAATGATCCATTAGGAAACGGAACCCCTTTTCTCCCATCGATTTGATATCAGAAGCAATCATTTTTTCCAACACCGAATTAAAAGCTTCGACTGAATTACTCTCACACCAGTATCCAAAACCATTCTCTTCGGATATTTTACCGATATCTGTATTGGGATCTGTAGCAGAAATAATCGGCATCTTATTCTCTAGGTAGCTCAAAAGGCGAGACGGATAGTTCGGAATAGTAAAACGATGATCGAGGAAAATAAGACCAACATCACAGGAGCAAACAAGTTCATCATAATCCGATTTCGGAAGCCCGTCAAGTACAGTAACTGATGATGGAGAGTTGTTATTATACCATGACTTTAGTCTAGGAAGTTCTGTCCCAGTCCCCACAACAACAAAATGACAATCAGGGCGATTTGCATTTGATTCAAGGCAACTAATAAGAAATGGAACACCTTGGGGTTTGCCAAGATTTCCGCCATAAATGAAAACTGGGCGATCTTGAGGGAGGTTGTATCTCTGACGAATAGAAACAGTATCAATGGTTCCGGGACACGTGAGTTCCACACAATTAGGGGCAACCTCAACCTTATCTTTTTCTATCTCTTGGTTGTGTTTCAATAAATAATCCACATTTGAAGGAGACATACAACCGATATGATCAGAAAGACGGTATAGTCTCTTCTCTTTCCGACGAAAATAACGATACAGTAGTCCTTTGATTCCTGTCTTACTAATCATCCCCAGATCTACTGCATTTTGTGGGAAAATATCTTTAAGAAGAAGATATGTTTTTGCCGAAGGGTTGCAACTCTTTAAATAAGATATAACTCTCGGAAATGTAATAGGAGGGGTCGAGTATAATATAAGATCAAACTTTATCCCCTTTAAGTAGTATCTAATTGCGGATCTAAACTGGGATTCAACCAAAACCTGCCCTAATCCTTTCTCGATAATACTTGTCTTCTGAAGATTCAAAGTCCTTACGCCGAGGATATGAACCCCGTTATTATTAATCAGTTCAGTCGGCTTCCCAAAAGATCGTTCGTGGGGTGTCACAATGTAAAGATTATGCCCTCTGTTACGAAATCTTCGTAGAAGATCAGCATAAATGCCTCTCTTAGATACATCTACGATTCGAGACATTGTAAGGAAAATGATATTCATTCTATCCTAATACAACAATGAAACCATCAAAACAGCGTACAAATAAAAGAGTTTACTATGAGTTGAAAACTAACACGGTCCCTCCCCAACTTAGCCCAACGCCAAAACCACAAATCATTATTCTCATCCCATCTTTAATCGTCCCATTGTTTATGCTCTCCTTAAGTGCAATTAATATTGTTGATGAGACAGTATTCCCCACATTTGTTAAATCAATATAAAACTTATCTTTGGGAATACTACAAACTTTCCTAATAGTATTAAGCATAAACTTATTAGCTTGATGGAAGACATAATAGTCGATATCTTTTTTGCTTAAGTTGTTCTTCTCCAATAGTTTATTCAGTAAAGCGGGAACTGCGTTAAGTGTAAAATTGAAGATTTTTCCTCCATTCATATACAAATAATCGTCTCTTCTAACATGTCCTTCTATATCTTCTTCGAATAATCCCGTTGTTGATTTCTGACGAGAACCGCCCGTCCTAACAATTAAATCATCCGCACCGCTTCCATCTGTACCAAACTCAAAATCAGATATTTCAGCAAAACCAGACGAGGAAACCACGCAGGCAGCAGCACCATCACCAAAAATGGATCTGTTACTTTTATCGTTTGGATGGATGTATTTATTATACGTCTCAGCTGTTAACAATAATACATTATTTGCGAGTCCGGTTAAAACTAATCCTTTTGCTAAAGCTAAACCATAAACACATCCTGAACAACCAAGATTGTAATCAAAAGCGCCAGCCGAAGTTGGAATCCCCAGTCGGTCTTGAAGAATACAAGCGGTTGACGGAAGTAAATAATCCGGACTTTGAGTGCATAACATTATAAAGTCGATTTCAGAGGGAGAAATACTATTCTCCAGAAATAGCTTTCTAGCAGCCAGCTCTGCCATGTCCCCGGCAGTTTCAGACAAGGAAGCGAGATGCCTTTGATTTACACCAACTTTTTCGGCAACTTTATCAACACTCCACTCCGGAAAATCCCTAATTAAGTCATCGTTTGAAACAATACGTGAAGGCAAGTAATACTCAATAGCCTTTATGAACGCCTTTTTCATAAACAATTGCTCCCTCCCGTAATATCTATACAACTACTTGTCATCCAGGCAGAAGCATCAGATAATAGATAAATAGATAGATATGCTATGTCTTCAGGTCGACCAAAACGCTTGAGCGGATACTGCTTTTCCGAATTCCGTAACTCTTCCTCTGTAACCTCGTTTTGCTTAATCAGATCTGTCCAGACCATAGTCGGACAAATACAATTGACACGAATACCACGCGGGGCCAATTCCAGGGCTAGACATCTGGAATAAGCTATAATAGCACCTTTAGATGCACTATAAATAGCATTACCAAGGCTCGGATAGTCCGCTGCTTTTGATGCGATAAAAACTATTGATGAATTCTTGTTAATCTTTTTATTCTTCAGCAACGACGCTTGTAAAAGAACAGCACCACTGAAGTTTGAATCCATAACCATGTCAATATCACTTTCCGAAATCAACTTAGCAGGCACGCGATGGCCAATTCCAGCACTATGGACAACACCATCAAGGATAGGGAGACTGCTCACAAGATTATGGATATCATCTGACACCGTTAAGTCTGCCTTAACTATCGAATTATGCCCACCAACCATCATAGAAAGCGTTTCCTGTAACTTTGCTTCCTTTCTTCCGCTTATGATAACTGAAGCTCCCATCTTTGATACAGTGATGGCAATCGAGCGTCCGATTCCTGAAGATGCACCCGTGACAAGGATATTCTTACCTTCTAAAGAGAATGGATTAAAAACCATTATTTGTTATTTATAAGATTATAAACATCTTCTACGGTGGAGCACATTTTGAGTTCCATGGCAGAGATATCCTTATTATAATTCACTTTCGCCATTGCTATGAGCATCATACCAACAAGGGAACTCCACTCATCCAAGTCATGAAACTTTGTTGACAATTGAATCTCATTGGGGTCAGTATCCTCAAATTGATCGGCAAAACATGCTAAAAATTCTTTTTTATCCATAATGAAAATATAAATAGTGAATTATTCATTTAATCAAGTGCTTTATTTCTTCTGCCCTTTCTAAAAAGTACCTTTTATAATTCCTTTCCAACAAATCAAGGGGTAACCTATCATGTTCAGAATATAGAGACTTCTCGTGTTCAATTATTTCCTGAGGACCATAATTAAAGCCAATTACTTTTGCTGGATTACCTAGAACTATGGCATATGGAGGGACACTCTTTATACAAACAGAACCGGCGGCTACGGTAGCCCCTCTACCAATAGTAACACCTGATAATAAAGTTACATTTGCTCCCAACCAAACATCTTCTTCCACAATAACGTCCTTCTCAACATCAATCTCATGCGACATAGAAAGCTGTTTGAAATAAAAGCCATTTTTACGCTGATGGTTTCCAGTAATGACCGTTAGACCTGTAGCGGCACCAGAGTTCTCTTTCATTATGAAACGACCAGAAACACTTATAAAGCGAAAGTCATGATATATGTTAGTGTTATCATAAAGGAACACGCGCGACAATGAGCCAGGATTCCTATAGAAACGGATATCGACATTCTTTCCACAATGACCTAAGCAGCTACGGAAGAGGGGGCGAAGGATATACTTCACCCAAAAACGAGAGCAACAATTAGCGAACAATGCGAATATCTTTAAAACAAATCTCATATGCTTGATTACTACATTAGGTATCAACTACTTCAAGTTCTCCTTGAGTACATTCAATTGAAAAACTGGTGTCCATTGACTGTCTATCTCATCAAAACAAGAATGACGGACTCGGTCACGATCATAATCTTTGGTTCCAAACCACTTATCAATTGACTCGGCAAGATCATAAGCATTCCCCTTCTCAAAAAAAAGTCCAGTGGCTCCTTCTTTAATTGCTTCAAATTCAGGCATCTGCCAAGCATAATCGTTATGTGTCAAAACAGGCGTCCCAAAAACCATTACATGCATTGCAGTCAATCCGACATTACCAGGAGAGACACACAAATCAGCATTGTATATCAAAGAACTGAGAACTATTTCATCATAGCACGGGCCATAAAACCAAACATGATCTTCTAATCCCAATTCAAAAGTATGCTCTCTTAATGCCTCTAGCATGACACCTCCTCCAATTAAAGTAAAGTTGTAGCTCTTGCCCTTTTCTCTTAAAAATCTCATAGCATCGAGAACCAAGTCAAGATGCTTCACTTTAGTCAATCGACCGACAAATATTAGGTTCTTATCGTTATTGTTAAAATGATTCTGAAAGATTGGTTTTAAAACAAGATTATTGCGCAAACGAATCTGTTCATTATAAGCAAGAGAATTATGAATCACATATAGTTTCTGTGGGCTGAAGCCCTCATTAATCATTAATCCTCGCGCATAATTCCCGTAAAGAAAGATTCCGCCTCCCGCAAAATGGAAAAAGACCTTCTTCAAAAGACGTTCAATTCTAGTCTCTTTGCCGTACCATCCATGGGTCCAGAAATAAACTTTATTTCTCAAGCCTAAGAGATAGGCCCTAAAACAAAAGATCCATGTACTTAAACAATGAGTATCCCCTAACAGCAAGAAGGCATCGTAATCTCTTCGAAGAAAATCCTGTACACCGGGTTGCCAATAAAAATGCCGTCCGAGAAACTTATTCTCTGTTATCATAACCCGTCCATGAAGCTTAGACGTGTCCATTTGCTTGATATCACCAAACTGCCTACCAAATACATAATCGCAATCATAGTGCTCGTCAATGAGTAAAAAAACGCTCTCACGATAATGTGCGGCAGAATTATAGACTTGAAGTATTCGCATTTTCAACAAGGTATGACTATTTTTTCGCCAAAAATTTCATCAACAGTTCTTTTTTCTCCTGGAGGAATCATACTAAGCTCTGTATCCATCGCCCCAGCAGGAGTAAATGTAAGTTCACCAAAAACAATAGAATCGTCTTCAATATAAAAATCAACCCTTACGAATGTGAAATCGGCCGCTATCTGTTCGGCCATGATAATAGCTTCATCTATACATGACGGTTTTTTTATTGCCACATCATGATATTGTAATGCTTCGGGTGTATAAGGTAAAAGTCTCCATTGCCTGTCTAAGAAAAAATACTTAACTGCATGATGAGCCCTTCCAGTTTCGGTCCCCCTTTCTATACACACTAAAATATACTCACAAGTACCATTCATACAATAAAACTTATAATCTGTCGGAAGACTTGATGATGACGGATCGCCAATGAAGTCTTCAACGAGGACATATCTTTTAACGTCTTTATATTGTAACTCGGAGTATCCAGCCCAAAGATTTTTCCTAAACCACTTGCGTATTATCTTTTGAGCTTCAATAGTATTAAGCTTGGTTTTATCTCGAACTATTAAATTACAACCACATCCGACATTTAGCTTCATAGCAAAAGAATTGGGAAGCTTACCCCAATCTATTATTTCGGGATTGTCGTATACAGCTACTAATGGATTAAGCAAGTTGTCTAAACCTTTCATCTTAATCACATCTCTAACTCGCAATTTATCTGCACTTTGCTTAACAAGCGGGTTATTGGCATAGGTGTTAAGCTTAAGCCAGAGGAGCTTTTCGTTGAAAGAACGTGGATGTTTAAGATTAAGCCTTCTCTTAAACTTCATGAAGTATGTTACCTCCGTATTAAGGCGAGGTGAAATATATGAAAGAATAAAACGGAATAGACGGGCAATAGAATCTTTCATATCATAAAATAGGGGATTCACTACTAAATGAAAAATGATAAGCCAGTATTAGGACAGGTTTTGTCGCTGATAATGGAATAATGTCGAAGAAACAATGCAAGCTCCTGCTATACATACAGTATAATTAGGATTGTCCAATAGGCTAGCTCCGGTCATTGCGCGGGTGGCGGAAAGAAAGAACATAGAAGAAAACAACAATTGCTTCAGCTCAATAATATTCCTCCGATTTCGGATAAAGACAAAAAGAATCCAGAGATTCAACACTACAAACGCTGCAAATCCAAATATACCTAACCCGACACCAACCTCAAGGTATCCGTTGTGGCAAGAAGTGAAACCAGAGGAATACAGGATGACAGGATTATTGCCGGTTATAGGATGAGCTTTAATTTGTTCAATGGCTTGTTCAAATAATACCTCTCTGCCGCTCATATCACCTTCATTAATTGTATTGGACATCCTAAGAAACAACACGGGGGCTAACCTTTCAATTGATGCGATAGTTATACCACCTAAAGAAATCACAATAATTGCCGTAATTATCCCCACAAGTTTTTTACTGAATCTAAGCGTGAAAAAAACAAACGAGCAGCCAACAATACCGGCAACAACTGGACCACGGCTAGCTGCTCTTGCCATTCCTAGGACACCAAGAACAAACGCCCCAATTAAGAGAACTGAAACTAATAATCGTAATAACTTGTTTTTAATACGTGAGATTTTCCTGAACAGACAGCAGCTCAATACAGAAAGATATCCCGCATTATCTCCAAAAGCCAATGTACTTTGCCTATTGTTAAGAGATATGCGCACATCATCAGTAATAGCTGCAGACGACAGAAGTCCTTTCAATATCAAAGCCACAAGAAGTATTTCAAGAATCACGACTACTAAGTCCCAATGTATTTTCTCATGCCCTGAAATAAAGGCAATTACTGGGAGCAACGTTACACCCCATATAAACAGTAATACAAGATTACGAGTCTGAATAAATGGCTGCCATTCTAAAAGTAAGTGCGCCGTCGTTTTACACGCCATTAAAATAAACACTATCAGAAATGCCTTTAATGCTCCCGAAAGGTGGCCTAGATGCAAACGATTTGAAAGTAGGCAAATCAAAGCAACGCCCAATGCAAATGCTCGATAAGTAACACTAGGAATAAAAGAGAAAAACGAGGTGAAAAAAGCGAACCCCACAAACGTCAACACGAAGTTGAGATCATGAATATTAAATGGAACTTTCGACTGTTTCATATTTGCCATCTATCATACTATCAATTAACTCAACATATGCTGCCGGTGAGTCTTTCTTAAACAGGGATTCAACTTCCTCAAATGAGACTTTGATATCTCGATTCTTAACAATAAAAGGCTCTAACGATTGTGCCCCTAATTCTACAGAGGCCCGAGTATCAATCGCAAAGAAAGCCGGGTACTTTTTAAAAGTTATCAAATTAACATCATTTTCATTGTCAAACAGAAGAATTAAAGGCTTCCCATAAGACATATATTCGAAAACTTTCGAACGAATGGCTGTTGGACTTCCAGGAAACGAAAGAAAAAAATCGATTCTCGGATATAACGATAGTAAATCGCAGAGTGGGACCCAATCAGAGTTGAATACAGAGCCGTTAAAATGCATTCTAATTCTTTCAATTGAATCTAGAGAAATACCCTTTTGAAAGAGGATTAAATTGATATTCCTTGCAAACGAAGTCTGATTTAGTATGCTAACTAATGCGACAACATATTCTTCTCTAAATATAGTACCGGAATAAAGAAAATTAATTTTATCATTAGAAAGTGCACCCACAATACGTGGCTCGATACACGTGTTTTGAGGTGCGATAATTGATGGAATCCCCAGATAAGAGCGTTTGTTTTTTGCTAGAGGGATATCTCCATACTTTTCATGAAATGCTCTCAATGGATATAAAGAGATTAAGCGGTCAGCATATTTCGCTACAAATGATTCGGCTTTAATCTGGCGACGCAAAGCAAAGGAATGAGGAATAAACCTTTGCGGAACCATTCCATATATATTGTCCCAAAAAATAACTAATAATTTACTAATGAATCCTTTCTTTTTTAACCAAATACCTGTTAATAAGCTATCAAAGGGGTAACATTGGCAAATCACAAGATCATACCTATCATTAATTATAGCCTTACGCGTAGCTTTATACCTTCTGTAGCACCCCAAAAGGTTTGACCATGGGTAGAAAGGAAGATCTAGTAGAATAAAAACGCGAGACAGCCAATATGGTAATCGGGAGCTTCTACCTTCTATCGGTATCTGATGAAGTTTAATTGCTGGATGATTCTCATATAATAAATGATCACTTTTCAAATATGAAACACAATGAACTTCATACCTTCCGGTCTCACACAGTTTTTTCATTATTCTAAATGAGCAATTTGTGCTTGGACCGAAGTCGCCGTTGGGATAATTAAAGGATAAAAAAAGGATTTTTTTCATTCTTTGGTTATATAGACTGAAGGGGAAGCTTCCTTTTGATAAAACCAACTAAATACATAAAAGCGTCAATACGAAATATAAGTGAAAGCAACACATATATTATCACACAAAAAACCACTTGAATGGTTGCTCGGAAATACATACTCACAGGGAGTAGACCACCAAGATAGAATGCCAATACCCCGACAGAAACCGCAAGTAATAGAGAAGGGAGAATGTCTAGTAGTTGCTTAAAAAATGGATATCCAACATATTTGTCAACTAAATAACCGTTGATAAAGTAGACGACCCATGCCCCTATTACACACCCCCATAATAATCCAGGCATCCCCGCCAAAAGAATACCAGCAATACATATGATAATTGTAAGTGATCTTTTTATTAATGTCCAACCAAAAAACTCTTTACCCCTACCAATGGCAGCGATACTATTATTCGCTGATCCTTGAAGACAGACTGCTAATCCAGCAGTACATAGGATACGAAAAAAGGGGACGCAATCTATCCATTTTTCAGAATAAAGTAATATAATAAGTGGCTCTGCAATAACAACAAGAATCATTAATATGAGGCTGCACACATAAGCAGGGACCTGAATAAATCGTTTTAACGCAGCTTGTAACGCTATTTTATCATCTTGCATCTGTGATAAAACAGGGTATGTAACTTGGTCAATGATACTACTTGTCGCTGTGGAAGCAGAACCTTCAAGACGGTATGCCTGATTATATAGACCTAGTGTGGCGGGATTGAACATACGCCCAACAAGAAGTCCCTGTATCTCGTTGCTGAAAGTTCCGAATAAATTAGCCAATAGTATATATCCCCCGAAATGGAATAACTCTTTAAACGATTTGCGGCTAAAAACGAGTCTGGGGTGCCAATGGCTCACTACCCAAAAAAGAACACTATTCAACCCCGAAATGCATATTTGCTGTATAACAAGGCTCCAAACCCCCCATCCACGATAAGCAAGAAAGATAGCTACACCAAGTGACACAGTGGCAGAAGTGATATAGACAATCGAAAGCTTTTTGAATTGAAGCTGCTTCTTCAATTGATTCTGATGTATAATACTCAGCGCATTGAAAAATAAAACTAAACCTTGTATGCGCAATACAGGAGAAAGTAGTGGTATCCGATAAAACTTCGCAATAAGTGGTGAACAAATAAAAAGAACGAGGTAAAGAATCACCGAGAGTATGATGTTCCAATAAAAAATAGTCGAATAGTCATCTTGTGTCGGTTCTTTTTTCTGAATCAATGCCGAACCAAAGCCACCATCAATAAATGTGTTCGCCAATGAGATGAAGATCATCAACATCCCAATGCACCCAAAGTCGTCTAGAGAAAGTAAACGGGCAAGCACGATATTAGATACAAAGGTTATTACCATAGTGCCAAACCTTTGCACAGAACTCCATATTGCCCCGTAAAACGCTTTCTGTTTTAGATTAGCCATTTCTTGTTATTTCCCTAGTAACAACAAACTCGTTATCTTATTTTTGCTTATCAACTTATACAATATGGTGGCAATGAATAGTACGCCTAAGGTGAATAGTGCAGGAATAATATAATTAAAACTCAGATTCCAGCCTTTCCATGAGAATACTTTTGAGTAAACAGTATCTATAAAAACACTCGATCCATAGATAAACAAAGATATCCTACCTAAACAGGAGAATGGGGCTGATGTATACTTTTCAGTAAACAAATGGACATACTGAATGAACGTGAATGAGACAATAAGTGCGATAACTAACCTCTTTGAATCAATGTATAGTTGTCGAGCAAAATCTCCTAAAACACAGAAACCACTTGTGTAGATGTAAGTATCCTCGTCAAACCAAAACAATGCACAAATGGAAAGCAGAGTAGCGATAACCATCAGGACTCTATTGCTAGAGTGGTGATATAGATTTATGTTATTCTCCTTAAGAACATATCCGATACAGAAGAATGGAAACATATACTTATGTACACTCAGGAGAATTGAATCTGGAATAAAGAGGCTAGAGAGAAAAACAATGAAAAACAACAGATAGCGAGTTGACTTCCTCTTAAATAGTCTTGTTATTATCGAGACTATCAGCATATTAAGGAGTACGGAAAACAGGAACCACATCGCCATACCATGACAACAATTGTCTAGAAGACTAAGTAGGAAATGAATTATATCTCCTTTGGCTAAATACCTTATGTATGTCAAAATGTTGCATAAGAACATAAAAGTGACCATAGGAATGCCGATACTCTTCACCTTTGAATAAACAAGGGGTCTAAATTCTTTTTGATTACTATGATAAAACAGATAACCACTAATCATCATTAATAGTGGCATATGAAAAGAATAAATGATTTTGAAAACAATATTCGAAAAGAACAAGAAAGATTGTTCCCACTCCGCTCCAAACGAATATTGAAGGGCGTGCCCGAAAACGACCAACGTAATCGCGACCCCTTTTGCAACATCAAGTGTTCTATCTCTATTTTGTATAGCCACCCCCATTATTTGGGATAATTAGAATAAGATAGTTGGCGAGAGACCCATGGTAATGGGGAAAAGCCGTGTGCCGGAGCAATCAGCAACGACAAGGCCTTTCATATTATTGGATTTACTCAACAATCAAAGGCTGGTGTGAAATGAATTACTGATAGTATTCTTTGTACCACTCTGCAAACTTCCTCAATCCCTCCCTCAGCGTAATCTTCGGCTTAAACCCGAAATCCCGTTCAAGCGCGGATGCATCGGCATAGGTGGTGGGAACGTCTCCCGGCTGCATAGGCACGAGCTGCTTATGCGCCTCGAAGTCGTAGTCCTTGGGAAGGACTCCAGCTCGCACGAGTTCCTCCTGGAGGATATGGACAAAGTCAAGCAGGTTCTCGGGCTGGCCGCCGCCGATGTTGTAGACCGCATACGGAGGGATGGGAAGCCCGTCCTCGCCGTTCTTCTTTTCCGGGGCTTTGCGCATGACCCGGACGATGCCTTCCACGATGTCATCGACATAGGTGAAGTCGCGGCGGCATTTGCCGTAGTTGTAGATCTGGATAGTCTGGCCTTTCAGCAGTTTGTTCGTGAATCCGAAATAGGCCATGTCCGGACGGCCGGCAGGACCATAGACGGTGAAGAAGCGGAGGCCCGTAGACGGGATATTGTAAAGCTTGGAATAGCAATGTGCAAAGAGCTCGTTGCTCTTCTTGGTCGCCGCATACAGGCTCACCGGATTATCCACCCTGTCGTCCGTGCTGAAAGGGACTTTCTTGTTGCCGCCGTAAACGCTGCTGGAACTGGCATAGACCAGATGCTGCACCGGATGATGCCGGCAAGCCTCCAGGATGTTGTAGAACCCGATCATGTTGCTCTGGATGTACGCATCCGGGTTCTGGATGCTATAACGGACGCCCGCCTGAGCTGCAAGGTTCACGACGATATCGAAGTGGTTTTCCTCGAAGAGGCTGTCGATGAGGGCCTTGTCGGCGAGGTCGCCCTTGATGAACTTGTGGGTATGCCTTTTGGCCTCCGCGGCCTTCTTTTGGATCTCGCCCAGGCGATACTCCTTGAGCGAAGGATCATAGTAGTCATTGAGGTTATCGAGGCCGACTATGCTGAGAGGCTCTTGGGAATCCAGGAGCCGCAGCACGAGGTTGGAGCCTATGAAGCCGGCGGAGCCGGTGATTAGGATAGCTTTGGGAGTATTGGGCCTGTGATTCACTTGGATATATATCTTCCATTCCCCGCCGACTTTTCCATCGACAGAGAATACGCCCGCACCGGCCTTTCCTGTCCAGGAGATCGGCCTTGGGGCGGGGTTCACGCACGCACGCGTAAGTTTAATGAACAAATATACGCATACTTTTCGGCAAATCCATACTTCCAACCTTGGCAAAGGCACTAATTTGAATAAGATTTGACCATCTGCGACCATATTTGAACATTGGCCCATGACCGGGGCAGACATCCTCGGCACTTGGATTCCGGCACGGTTTCCCGGCTCCTGGATTCCGTAAACGTGATTCCGTCTGCGGTTTAAGGAACGTAGTCCATCTCGAGCCTGATGGGCATCTCGCGAGAAACGACTGTCTTAGCCTGTCCTTCCCTGTATCGCTGGACTGGCAGCGAGGCCGGGCCGGAGGCAAGGTCGGACCGGCATACTGAACTCAAGAAGGCCCCCAGCATTTCCATGCCGAAGGCCTTCCGAAGCCATATCGTTGATGTGGACTGAGATCGCTAGATTATGGGGTCAATCTCAAACTTGAGACAATCGAATCATAAACCATACTGACAAAAGCCTGGTCAGTAAGTTTCGCGACGATTCTTGGGGCTGGATTCAGACTCGGACTGTTATCGGTGTCTCGTTATACACTGTGAGCAATTCGTTCATTGCGGAAAGGCACCCATTAATCGGCAAAAGATTTCGCGGACTAGGCCTTCGGGGGTGGTGAGGGTGGGGGTGAACATTGAATTCCGGTAGCTAAGAATATAGAATAGATGGGGTGCTATCTGAGTAGCCGTACAATTCTAACTGGCAGATCAGCGAATCTCCTGCAGTGCAATCATCACTGATTCATGATTACCGATCTACGCGCATCGCATTTGGCGAAGTTACCACACGCCCATCAAGGAACCGAAACTCATAGTCTTTGTATTCATTCCAGAACTCGGGGCTAAGTTTATCCAACATTTCTTGTCGTGTCCTTTTACCTGGTAATACTACTACGTTGTCAATATCCATTGCCGTAACCAAGAGGGTCCACCCCTCCATAACTCCATTATAATACCCAGGTATAGAATCTTTATACTTCTCTATTTCTTCGCGATCCTTCGCGGTCAACTGACGTGGAGCTATAAATGCTAACAGCATCATACCCTTGTTCCCAGATTCTCCATCATACCCGAGATCTATAAAACGTAAGCTTTTCCTTCTTGTTTCAAACGAATTGATGTATGTATCGGGTTTGCGTCCAAAATGTTTTTCGAGAGTGTACAATCCATGAATCGGATGTACTAGCCTGGCGTCTTGATTGAATAGCGCCGCAAAAGAGTTGCCGAATGCCTCTATACGATATGCCTCAGTCCCCTTTATCTTTTGATTGATACCATCAGATTTCCTCAACGATCGTATCAGCCTTTCAGGGACTAACGGATAAAGGCTGGACACAATATCATATTCATTGAAGCACTCACATTCGTTAGGGGCAGGAACTACATACATATGACGATTATAATACCTATCACTTTCAGGAAGCCTACCAAAACTTGTGGAATGCATTTTTACATTATTATCTTTATCGATAGATATTTCGTCGGCCGTGAGCATTTTTGCTATTATCAGATACGATGTCAGCTTGTCGTATCGATGATAATCATAACCGATAATCTCCTGAGTATCCGACTTCATAAAGTCGGAAATAGTCATATCCTTCTTTAATGTCGATGTCAAGCCTGGCCACATAAATCCACCCAAATCCGAATCCGCCAGATAATTAACAAAAAGGACATCTGCATTATTCATACTGCGAAAGACATAATGCCAGATAATCTTGACAAGTGAAGCATTAGCAGAAAGGTCATACTTCTTGATATGCTGTTGTGCAATGGTCACCAAGTCATGAATGGCCTTAATAACAATCTGTTGATAGACACTTGTATCTATATTTGGAAATTCAACAATGCTATGACGGTCCACTGACAATTGAGGCCTTAGAGTGCCTGTATAGTTGATAGTCCCGCTTTGGATTAAGAGATTATAATACAAATCATCTAAAAGCGAATAATCTTTATCAACTCCGATTCCATCAATCGCAACTGAATCACCCGTCACCTTCGACAGTTCGAAAAAGTGTGATTCATTATCAAAAGTATGGATGATAGAAAGAGGCAAATCCATCAGTAAATCATATTCTATTCCGGGGACTTCAACATGAATATTATAATGCTGGAAATAATCGTGGATATCAACAAGAGCATTCTCATCCTTGGAGAAAAAAAAGCTGGGCATCAATTTGCTGATAAATGCCCTATCTGCTTCAGTTATACCTAATTCGCCCACCTTTAATGCGAAAGGCTTATCAAAGATGGGGAGTATTTTTCCATCATCGCACCTACATACTACATCAATATTATCCGGGGTCTTGACAATAAAAGAGTTTATCCTTTTATAAATGCTCTCATTCCAGTTGTCATATAAGTCTTTGTATGTGGCGAACTTATCGTAACGCGCTCTATCAAGATCGTACTGAAGAACCAAACCTAGTTTTTCTATATGGGAGGAGTTTATGGTCGCCGCATATTCGGGTTTTAAAGATAGTTTAACTACCGTTCCAGACAAGCCAATACGTTCCTTTTCTACCCCGCTGGGCATACGGTAATAAAGAAACTCTTGAGGACCGTCTATGCAACAAGTCAAAACATCTTTTGCCTCAGAGGTCTTGGTGATTATCTCAATTCTATCGGCTATCATAAAGCACGAGAGTATTCCTATTCCAAATTGGGAAGTGGGAACGAAGTCTGTGCTCCAAACTGCCTGTTCACGATAGAAGTCAGATGATTTATAATACGAGTTCCCTATTTTAAGAAGATAGTTTTCGATAATGCCCTCAGTCATCCCGACACCGTTATCAGAGCAATACAAAAATTGATTGGAGCCATCAGTCTCAAGGCCAAACTCAATTTGTCCATGGTAGTTCCGCCCAAAAGACTGCTCCTTATGCTGCATACATTTACAAGCGTCCATAGCATTCTGATAGAGTTCGCGCAAACTTGCATATGGATCCTTATACAAGCCTACCCCCATCAAAAGTTGGATAATCTTTTTTTGTTGAAGTGTAAATTGCTTTCCTCGCACAGGCTTAAATTTCGTATCGTCATAACTGACACCTTCCCGATCTACGTCATGGATTGACAGCTGATAATCAATATTCCAGCGTCTCTGGATGTCACAGAAACTATTAATTTCTTCGTCAATCCAGTCTAGATAACCATGAAGTTTATAGTATTTCTCTGGTGTGTCGCAATACGCATAGTATTTGATAATGCAGTCTTTTATCTCATAATTAACCGCAGCATCCTTTACAGCCCACTCTCTATAACTATAGTCCGATTGGAAAACCTTAGCATTTCGGATAATCAAGGGTGCCCTATCGAAACTGTAATGGCAGATATCACCCATCCTGAGCATCATCGCGATAAACTGCAAGTTTGCTTTCTCATTCGGACAATAGCGGGAATCAGGACTGAGTTGGTCTTTTACAAAAGCTATATCTTCTCCATGCGCTTGGCAAGCCAAGGCTAAGTCCTTCACCATTTTGTCTGACCAGGATTCCCCGATAAAAGAATGGAATTTCGGTGATGCATTCAAAATATACCTATAAGACGTAAAAGGATGCTTACTCCTGATGTAATCTATCCTAATACCTTTATTCAATTCTTTGAATGTAGATGACAGATCGCATGCATTGAGTTCTGATGCAAAACCATTTCTAAAGGTTTGATAGTCAATTAACAATCCTGCAAGAGCATCTATTAGTGCAGTTTCATTGTTTTCTGAAAACTGCCAGCCTTGGACATCACCCTCATACTTTCCATATATTTCCCTCTTATTATTTGCAACGAAGCTCCTTGCTTGAGAGAATGTGAAAGAAGCCTTGCCGTCATTGCGGATAGAGTTCTCACATTCGAAAAAACTATCAGTACCTTCTGTTAACTGCATCAACTTCAGTTCCCACTCGGCTGGTGCCATACCGCAATCGTGAAGGTAAGCTGATGCTATTAGCAGAAAGAGTTCAACTACAGAAAGCGTCTTTACTCTCTCCTCCCCTATTAGACAAGCAATATTCTCAAGAACCTTTGCCAAATGGACTTCATCGTGCAGGTCAAACTCAGGCATAACTTGAATGACTCGCTTCTGGTGTTCCTGCGCAGTCTTAATAACCCAATCGGCAAGAAGACACAATTTAGAAGCCAAAGACACCTCCTCGGTTTCCTTGGCGCGTCGATTTAGTTCAACTAATATCTGATTCATACTCATATAATAATAGCTTTAGTCAATCATCGAATGGGGTTGGTTATCGTCAGCATTCCGTTCCGAAGCTAAGTCGTAATAAAAACGCCCTTTTACTACAATGGGCTCATACACCATCAGCCAGTAAAAGATGGGCAGAAACTGCTTGCTGACGACGTTGGTAATGGGATATAATCTTGCACGGGAGCAGAAGTCAGGGTCAACTAACTACTTATTGACCGTCCTTGCTCTTTAATAAAGAAGATTGATCATTACTCCTTTTCCTCACCCAAGTCTATACATAGAATTCCCATCATCCCATTCTGATTATCTCCACCACTATTTGTGTCGAAAGACTCAGGCTCACCTCTCTGATCAGCCAAATCCATAATGTAACTATATAGTTGATCTCCTCTTAATCTATCCTCCCCGTGGAAATTACCTCTCTGACGCGTAAACTTGGAACCCCTCAATAAAGAAAACATATCCAACACCATTTGGGACCAGTCATCCCGATGTGTCTCCAGTTGAAATGTGCGTCCTTCATCAAAAGTCATAATAGATGCCATTGTAAAAGCAAATAGACTGGACGGTTTTAACTGGAGATCCACTGTTGCGGTAAACAGCCTAGATGGCTCATTTTTATCAAATAATAAATACTGTGCACCCTGTGTTATTGTCTTAGGAAGCACACTCCTTCTTTTCCCATTCAACTTGCCTGCTCTTTTATACTCAAACTCGGGCCACTCAGAATAAAGGATAAACTGATGGTCCTTGGGAATCCGAACCATAGACATGGTTTCAAAACACTTTGCCTGAAGAAACATTGCATTACATACAGTTCCATGAGAACGTTTCTCTCGGCATACAATCAACAAATCACCTAATTCAGGATCCTTCATACCAGGCCTATGAAGAAAATGAACTATCGGCTTTTGATGAATAAAAGCTCCACCTACTTTAATGAATCGTTCTGGACAAACAGTCGAAAGAGCCCTTTTGATGATATCCGGAAGATCTATAACTAATCGGGCGACATAATCAGGTTCATAGGCATTAACAGGCCAAGAAATGGAATCTAAGCCGGATTCAATCTCGCGGAATAAGAGATATCTTTGGTGAATATCCAAAACAAAAGAATTTAAACGTTTGCTATTTATCTTTCTTCAATTCCATCCAATTCAAAACATTCCTCAGGACCTCCAGGTCGAACTATCTCGGCATATCTCCCGACCATAATACACTGCCAGTCATGCGTGAACCATCGGCACTCAACTCTCCTTGCTCATCAAACGATTGAATGTCTTTCATCTGGGCAGTCCGTTCTTGATCTGTGAGTTGAGTCATAGCAAAATCTTCCATTTCCCGCCGACTCTTCCATCGACAGATAATATGCTCGCACGCGCTTACCTTACTGCCCAAATATACGCATTATTTGCGAGATAATCACACGATTAGCGGATTCTACTTTTGTCTTCTGACGAAGAATCGGCGGTGAGGTATCAAACGCGTTTCGCCATCCTGAGGGTATCATACTCCTCGGAATACTCTTGCAAAGCAAAGAATCCTTGTTTTTCGTAGAATGGGATTGCGGTGTAACCTTTTGTGTGATAGGCATCGACCGTCAAGAAATAGCATCTCTTGCTGTGGGCGGTCTCGGAAAGATGGGCTATGATCTCGGTGCCAATTCCTTCATTCCGTAAATCTCTTCGAACTGCAAGATAATCTATTTCCAAGGTGGGATACATAGTACCGGAATGCATCTCAAAGTCATCATCCAAATAACCCCACGGTTTTCCTAATGGCAGGTCCTGAAACTCTCCATCGTGATCCACGAAGATGCCGGAACTGGTGACGAACATGGCTACTATTCCATGTTCATCGTCAAGAGCTACATAGAAGCTATATCGCGAATCATTATTCAAGAAAGAATCAAGACGACTATGAATGAAGTCATCCATTGCACGGATGCCACATTCAAAATCTTTTAATATGTCGGCAGAATCCTCCCTCGAATACTTCAACATCACAACCTGTCTCCACCCTATCTACTTCTTCGTCTCTTTGGATGCTTCAGCATGGACCTTTCTCCGGTCCGTTTGCGGTTCCGTTCGGGTAGCAGCAATGTGTTCGCGCACCTTGTCCGCGAATGCCCCCTTTATCGGTTCCCTATTAGACTTTACACCAAGCATAGCTCAGATATATTCTGTTGCAAATAAAACTAAAATTGCTGAAACTTCAAAATATACACCAGCTAATGTTTTATCAGAAACACGGTTGTGCCGAAGTCAAGGTTGCAGAATCGCCCATGTACGCGCCCGGATGCAACATACCCCACCTTGCGATGGGGCATATGTTGCGCTGGAGTGCGCAGGTGGCCGATTTTGCTACCTAGGGTTCGGGAGAGTCCTATCTCCCGTACCTTTCCTCGACCACGCTCCAATCGACAATCCCCCACAGGGCCTCGAGGTGCGCGGCGCGGCGGTTCTGGTAGTCGAGGTAGTAGGCGTGTTCCCAGACGTCGAAGGTGAGGAGGGGGCGGAGGCCGTGGGCGACGGGGTTGTCGGCGCCGGGGTACTGGCCGATGGACAGGGTGCCGGCGGCATCGGCCTGGAGCCACACCCAGCCGGAGCCGAACAGGCCGACGCCCTTGGCGACGAACTCTTTCTGGAAGGCCTCGAGGGTGCCCCACTGGGATTCGATCCGGGTGATTAGGGCAGATTTCTCCGCTCGCTGCGCTCGGTCGAAATGACAAGAAGAATCGCTGTCCTCGGAATGACGAGCTTCGGTCGGTCCCTGAGCCTGTCGAAGGGCCGACGGGCGGAACTGGGTGAAGTAGAGGTTGTGGTTCAGGATCTGGCCGGCGTTGTTGAAGATGGGCTTAGATTCTTTCGCTGCGCTCAGAATGACAATTTGCTCAAGTGCCATCGTTTCGTATTCGGTGCCTGCGATGAGCTTATTGAGATTGTCCACGTAGCCTTGCAGGTGCTTCCCGTGGTGGAATTCCAAAGTGCGCGCGCTGATGACGGGCTCCAGCCCGTCCGGCGCGTAAGGTAAATCGATGAGTGTAAACATGGGTTAGTAGATTACTAGGTAGTAGATTTCTCGACTCCGCCTTCGGCTCCGCTCGAAATGACAAGTGGTTCTCTTGTCATTCTGAGGAGGGCGAAGCCCGACGTGAGAATCTATGGGACGCTCTAGTCGACAGGAACTTTCATCACGATCTTCTTCACCTCGGCGGGGGTGCCGACGGCGAGCTGGGGGATGTGGGCGTCGTCGGGGAAGACGACGGCGAAGTAGCCGGCGCCCAGGCGGAGGTCGACAGCGGAATCGATTCCTTCGCTCCACGAGGCCGGATGGGAGGCCAGATCATCGACATAAAACCGGCAGTCCTTCGCCTCGTCATACTCCGTGGAGGGCGTCAGGTACTCCAGCGGGCAGCAGCGCATAACCTCCTCGCCCGCCAGCAGGAACTGTACATCGGCATACTTCAGGTGCGCCTCGTACCCCTTCGGGTTCACCTCCTTCGTGACATAGCTGCTCACGATGGCCTTCACCCCGTGCTCCAGCAGCGTCGTGCCGTTCTCC
>JAEEGF011720287.1_pt1 | contig 39708 bp, 20 predicted proteins | sample 9134171 | NCBI WGS metagenome assembly JAEEGF01 (sample SAMN16246542, study PRJNA631951) | gut metagenome | biome: gut microbiome; feature: rumen; material: AP-attached | host: Bos | place: Iran: Karaj | collected 2018-10 | reverse complement strand
GATTTGGGTTTACCGCCTTTGATTTTCGAAAATCGCTATCTATCTCATTTTCAGAGAAATGCAGTCATTCTCGTCAAAACTGATAAAATCGGGTATAAGCAGGAGTTAGCGCCTCATCCCGACAGAAGGCGACAAGTGAGAGTTTTCACTTGCCGCTTTTTCTTTGTCTACGATGTAACCTGTTGAGATACTGCGGAATATACGGAACACCTCATTCTCGTTTTCTGTTCGATAACTGCCCAAATGCTTATCGTACAGAATACCGTCTGGATAAACAAGTTTTTGCAGTTTCTGACGTGTACAGAAGTCGCCCTCTTGCCACAAAGTGCCTAATTTACAAGACATTGCGATAACGTCAGCGATATACTTCTGCTCGTTCGATAGGTGGCATCTTCAGTTTTTGAGGGTTACACATTATTATATCTTAAACTTGTTCGTGGGCATAATTCAGATAGTTGCCCAATATTTGTTCGATGTGAATAACTTCAGAGCAGGAATCCCAAGTGACTCCACCACCCATAAGGTACCAGTTCTCACGCTCCTTCGCTGGAACTCGCTTCAACGAAGGGAAAGCAGAAATGGGCATTGTAACAGAACGGCCGTCCTGCAAATCTACCTGGAATTTTCCACGCTTGGGGAAGGAAAGCCTTTTAATCCTCGGCTTAACATTCCAATATCCTTCTTTCGTATACATATCTATTTCTTTTTTGTTTTCTTTACCGTAATCATCCTTACCCGTTTGCCTTCCTTAAAAAGGTTCCATTGATGAAGTAGCTTCTCGCGATATTCACTGGCTATTGCCATGATTTCTCTTGTTTGGGCATCCGTTAAGTCGCCTTGCTGTGCCAACTCTACCACAGGCTCCAGCCAAATCTTGCATAAGCGTTCTGTTCCGCGTTTACCCACATGTACATGAGCTCGGTTCTCATTGTAGTCAGTATTCCAAAACAGAAATTGCCAGATAATCTTTGCTGTTACGTATAATAGTATTTTAGGCATCTTCGTCAAGTATTAATCTGTAAATTTAGATTTCGTTGCTGAACCGTTGCAAAGATAAGCAATAATTCCATAACCACCAAAAAATTGCAGAACTATTTTCGCTTTGGTCGATGAAAAGGACAGGAGGATGTGCTCGTCTGCACGGAGCAGACGGGGCAGCTGCACGGAGCAGGCGAGTTGGCCGCACGGAGCGGACGGGGTAGGATGTGCCTTCGGCCTGCCCAGGAAGTGCTTTCCGACGAGGCGGGAAGTGCCTTCGGATGAGGCGGGATGTGCCTTTTTGCGAAAGGCTGTCGTGCCCCCCCAAGACAGGCTTCCGTGCCAAGCACGAGAGGCTTTCTTCAGAAGCAAGCCTACACTCTACCCAGCGCACCCCCAGTATATAAAGACCTTCTGAGAGATTGGGTAGGGTATCAGTTGACGTTGTTGATGCGATTGGTATAGAACTGGCGGAAGTCCGACCACTTATAGTAAGGATAGCAGTCGGTAGGCACTGGCAAACGTGATTCCAAACCGTTGAGCAGGCACTTCACGAGAATGGGAGCACCGGCTTTCTTGCTGCGATAGAACACTAACTGCAGGTTACAAGCCTTGCATGTCTCCCAGTTCTGGTAGCAGTTCTTGACCTCGTAAGGGTCTTCTGGATCAAGGTCTGCCCCGTTGATACCTAACAGAATGGTCAACGGTCCCAGACAACTGTCGTGACCAAAGCGCAGGTCGGCAATATGGTCGCTGCTGCCATCTAATACAGCATCGGCCTTACGGATGATGTCCTGCAGAATGGGTATCATGACATATTGGTCAGGGAACAGCCACGAGTAAGTACCCAGATTACTTTCTTCCCACTGGCTGGCAATCTCCTCGTCAGTCACGATATTACCCATCATGCCCTCATGTCCGATACTGGGCAGCGACGTGTAGAGGTTGATGAGGTTGCTGCCAATGTGGTGCGGCTTACCCGGCAGTCCCTCTATGCTGGTAAAGGTACGGCTGAGGATTTTGTCACGCAGCGTATCGTCACCCTTGAACTTATCGCGGTTCTTCTCATAGCGTGGCTTGTGATGGGGGAAATTGTGCTTGACGGGGTTCTGTCTGTCGTCAGGTTTTACACCATCCAGCGTCTTACGCGACGACTGTTCGCGAATCTCTATCTTTGGATTACACTGCACCAGCTCCTGGCAGAAGCCCGACATACTGATGACACAGCGTCCTACGAGTGACGATATGGCCAGCACGTTGCCACCCTTCTTGAACACCTCAGGGAAGCTGTTGTACATGGTTCGTGCTATGCGCTGATGCTGCTCCCATCCCAGGTCGCTCAGCTCAGTAGCCCCAGCATTCAGTTCGTCCTTGGCTGCTTCGAATTTCTGATAGAAGGCCTCGCCCTCAGCCGTCAACTGCTGATTACGGTGTGCAGTGGTCAGCAGACTGTCCAGCTCCTTATACAAGAATGTGTTCCAGTAGTAGCGCGAGCCATGTCGTCCGTAGTGGCTGATGTAAAACGGCTTGTAGCCCTTCGGCGACTTCGTCAGCTTCACCGTGGTGAACTCGTATGGATAATCAGTACCATAGGCCTTTCTTGGATCGGCCTTCAACACGTCGAGGGGACTGACACCCTGTGCCATAGCCCAAAGGCTCATGAGCATCAATGTTAAAGTAGTCAGAATCTTTTTCATTGTCATCGATTTGTTTTAGTTATTATTCTTGCTTCCTTTGATGTTCACAATGCGGATATTGCGAGTGTCGGCATCACGTCCTAAGAGGAATTTGTCGATGAATGCCTGTACCTCAGGATACTGGCTCTGGGGCAGCTGGCAATGGCCATGACCATCGACGATGCTCCAGCCCATGCGGTCTTCAGCACCGAAGCGGCGCCACACATCACGGGCAGCACGGGCAGAAACAAGCATAGAGCCGTCTGCCAGCCACTCGTAGTCGGGGTTGCCCAACAGTAGCAAGGCACGGGGAAAGACCAATGCACAAAGCTCATGCTGGTCGTAAGGCAACTGATAAACGCTGTCGCCGTGGAAATTCTCCTTCTGACTTTCCAAGAACCAATGATAGTCGGTCTTGTCAATATCTTCCAGATTCTTGCCTGCCAACGTTGACTCGTGTGAGGCACGCCACGCAGCAGCACCACCGCCACCGGGCTCCTGAGCGATAACCAAAGCCACGCGTTCGTCGAAGGCACCACAGTAGAGCGCCATCTTTCCGGCATACGAACAACCGGTAACACCAATATGGCGAGTATCAATCTTTGTCACCTCTGGGCCTAACTGTTGCAGGCCATCGATGAGACGACTCAGGCCCCACGCCCACTCACTATAAGCACCATTGTCCTTCAGATGCGGGTAGAGACGATCAAAGTTATGCTCGCCACGCTCGTGGTGCTGGCCCCACTGACCATAGTCGTTGACTTGTTTTTCACGATATACCATACGGGCAATAGGACGGTCTTCGAATAGTGCCTTAGGCAAGGCAATACCACTGGTACCTATCATGACCGGATATGGAGCCTGACCAGTCTTGGGATATTCTATCACAGAGCGCAAGGTCAGTGTCTCCCCATTCACAGTAACGTCGACGATGAGTGTATCACCATCCATACGGGCCTTCACCTGTTCGTTGCTGACAGCAGGTTTTTCACCAATGCCGTAGTGCTGAATTTGGGCTGCAATCTCGCTACGGCGTTTCGACCAGTCAGAAAAACTATTCACGCCCTTCAGGGCATCGGGCAGTCCATGCTGTACGGGCAATAGATTGGCAGCAGGTAATTCTGGTTTGGCAAAAGCAGCACCCGTATTTTCTACATCATATACTAACGGCAACACGTCAGTTTTGGGGCGTACCACCATCACAAAACCGCCACGAGGACGAAGACTGACGCTCTTGGGAACAGTCAGCTCCTGTCTGATGGACCATGGGGCACCATCCAGAAAGAGCGTCACATCACCCCGACCGATGAAGTCAAGTGACATAGGGACAGACATCTCTTTGTCAGTGCCATTAATACCAGCCACATACCACGTCGTACCAAAGCGACGTGCCAGTACGGCACTCTCGCCCGGATAGCCAGCGACATAGCGTGTCTCGTCCCATACATTCGGCAGATCAGACAGGAAATCCTGCACCTCTTGGGGCTGAGAAAGGTAACTCTCTGGGCGGTCTGCCAAATGCTGCAAACCGCTCTCATAGAGCACCGTCAAAGCCAGCTCATGAGCATGGGTGGTGATATGTGGATGCTGTGAGTCGCTGAACGTACAGGGCGTATAGTCCATGGGACCGATGACGTTACGGGTGAAAGGCAGGGTGGCATTGTGCGAGGCGGCCTTATCGGTGAATGTCGGCACATTATTATACCACTCAGCACCATAGACACCCTCGGTAGTCAACAGATTAGGATAAGTGCGCTGCCAGCCACGAGGAATAGGCGCTCCGTGGAAGTTAACCAGCAGGTGGTGGCGCGCAGCACACTCCAGCAGATTGATGCAATAGTCCATATTCTTCTGATTGTCACCAGAGAAAAAGTCAATCTTCACACCAGCCACACCAATCTTCTCACACCATGCAAATTCACGTTCGCGGTCTTCGGGATTATTCAGACGGAACTTCGGACCAGGGGCACCATCGACCCAACCTACTGATGAATTGTACCAAATAAGCGGTTTTACGCCCTTCGATTTTGCATATGCCACAGCATCCTCGATAGTCTTTCCTTCATTAGACGCCACCTTATCCATGTCATCCCACTCTGCATCGATGAGCACGTATGGCAGCTGCAACGAGACAGCCATATCGACATACTTTTTGATGATATTGTAGTCGTTAGAACCATGATTGTAGGCCCAGTAGATCCACGAGACCACTCCCGGCTGTATCCAGCTGATGTCCTGAAGCCGGCACGTGTCGCTGACATCAGTCACCAGTGTTGACTCCACGATATCTTTCAGTCCGCCAATGATGACAACGCGCCAAGGAGAGTGCTCGCTGGTATTTCCGGCGATACGTTCCGCAGGAACAACACGGTAGAGTTCACCCTCGTTATAGAGGCACGATGCACTCTGACCACGTTCGACGTTGGCTTCAGTAATAAGGGCAAACACTTTCTCCCGGGCTTCAATCAATGCTGGATAGCCCCAGCGGTTGTTCCAGCCCTCGGCAGATTTAGACACCCCACTAAAAGAAGGGATAGGAGCCACCTTATAGGTCGTCGTCAAAGGGAAAAAGCCCTCGTAGGCCTCTGTCCACTGCTGTATCCAGCGCCGTGTCCCTTCGGCGATGTGGTAGGTCACATCGGCACCACGCAGTGCAATACCGTCGTTATAAATACGTAACGTTATACCATCTGATTGGTATTCGTTGGCCTCATTAGTGCAATGCAGACGTTTTCCCGTCAACATCCGATAATCGTCCTTGACGGTTTTTGTGAATGTCCATTTCAAAGCCTTACCTCCGCCATTCACATCCATTTTCAGGGTTTCCTTTCCCTGATAGTTGACAATAAGCGTACGTTCTTTTGTCACCACTTTCAGTTTACCATTGGGTGACGTGACTGGTTTGGCCACAGCGGTTAAGGTGACTCCTACTAACATGAGGAGCGTGATAATAAGTTGTCGTTTCATTGTTATTTTGATAAGCGTTGAACATACTTGACGGGCTCGCCGTCTTTCTTCAAGACATCAGCAAAGTCCTGTGGTCTGATTGTGACCGGTCCTTTCATGAATTCGGGAATATTATAGCACTTCATAAACTGACGATGGTAGTCGGGATCGGCGCAGGGCAGTTCAAAAGGCTTCGTAAAATGACCGTTCTTATCAATATGGGCAAAGAAAGGACGGGTATAGGTGCCATCGTCACGGCGACTGCTGAATACCACCCATTTGCCATTGCTCGACCATGAATGATAACTCTCCGTATCGGACGAGTTGATTTCTTTCGCGGGTCGTGCCCCACCTGTCTGAAGGTCGAGCATCCAAAGGTCAGCATCATGATGCCAGATGTGGAACACGCCATACTTGCCCATCGTGAATAACAGCCAGCGACCATCAGGCGACACTCTCGGTAACGTAGCACTCATATCATGCGACATCGCATCGAACACCAGTTCACGCTCACCGAATGTCATCGTCTCCGGATTGAAACTCTTACGGTAGATGTTGTACTTCACCTCCTGGCGCCGTTGGATAATCTCCTTGCCATGTTCCGAAGTGGTATATTCCAGATGTGCACTACAGTAATACAGCGTCTTACCGTCTGGAGCCCAAGCGGGAAAAACTTCCAGTTCCGTCGTGTCATTCTCCAGATTCGTCACCTCGTTACGCTCCACATCGTATGCTATCAGGTCGCTCTCTGAGTCAAAGACTTCTATCTTATTGGGGTTTGTCACATGGAATATCTGGCCGGTATTGTTGGTGGAATAGACAATCAGTTTCAGCCAAGGATGCCATGCAGGATAGACACCGGCAGAGAGGATGGAGTCATTTCGCATATTCACTTTCCTAAATTTCCCATCGTAGGCAATGACGGTACCCCCCAAGTTCTGACGGGCATGAAACTGCATGCGCCCGGGGTTATATTGCTGATAGTTATGACAGTTGATACACTGTCCGTTACCCTCCTCACAGCATAGGATATTGTCATAGATGACGCTTTCGTCATAGTTTTCAAGACAACGCTGACTAATGGTCAGCTCCTCATAGCTCACATACGACGGTGAGATAAGGCGATAGCTCAGGTAGGAGTCAATACTGTCCTTCGACACATAGATATCAAATGGCTTGTACTTCGTCCACTGACCGTCGTAACAGGCATACACCTCCACAGCGATTCGTTTGCCTGCGGCATGGGTCACGAGTCGCTGCCAGTCATCTTGTCCTGGCTGTATCTTACCATCCTCACACACCAGTTCCTCGCCATCTGCGGTGAAGCATGCAGCCATTCGTTCGGCTCCCCGACTCATCTCAAAGGTCAATGGTGCCATATTGACGGGCACCGTCACTCCTTTGTAGTCAGGGTAAATATCGGGCTGCTTATCCGATGACATATAGTCCTTTGGAATCTGGGGCCCGCAGGCGGTCATCATTGTCACTATTGACAATATCCATATTATATATCTCATAATTCTTTTCTCTTAACTCTTCACTTCTCAAAGGTATGCCAAGTCATCCATCAGAAAATATTCATAGTAGTACGTATCGCCATACAGCGGAAACAATGCCTCGCGAGCCTCCCTGATATCCCTGTCGTCAAACTGCTGGACAAGTTTCAGGAAACCATCCAAGGTTCTCTTCATCATATCGTCGACCTGCACTTGGAATGGAGCCTGCTCTTCTATCACAGAATAGAGATAGGCAGCCTCTCTATAGTAGCGTGGCACAGACTCTCCGGGATGCTGCTTCAAATAATTAGCAAAACGAGGCCAGAACTGTCGGCTGTTTTTCGTCCATAGCGTCGCCAGCAGACACTGTTCCTGGAAAAATGGGTCGTCACTGTCCAACTTTGCCAAATGGTTCATCAAGTATTTCTCTGCATAGCCATGGTCTGCACCGACGGCATCGGGGTATTGCAGCATGTGTGTGACAGCACCGGTCTCCCGGTCCTCGCTCTTCAGCTTAGGCTGTTGCTGCAGTTGTTCCATGTGCTGTGCCCATGAACCATAAAACAACGTGTGTTTCAACAGTCCCGTATATTTATACATCACGTTCTTCTCGCCCGCTAACAATCCGCATCGCGCCATATATTTCAGGTGCTGCACACGCCAGCCAAACTCCACGCCTCCCTCTATACACATATGGTGGCAGTCGTTCAGCATACCGTAGTGGTAGTATATCATGTCACCGACAATCATCGATGCCGGGGGAGCAAAGGGCGAAGCTGGTTTTTTCGAGCCGTTGACATATTGGTACATTTCATCACCCTGCCGTCCCAGTCGCGACAGTGCCAGGTTCCTCATCATCACAATGGCCCTGGTCGGGATGTCCTGTTGCTTGGCAGCCTCTTCCAACACCTCCTCCCATCGTGTCTCTTCCACATAGTGTTGCATGGCTGCCTCACGATGGAAATTCTCATCCTTCATCCAAGTCTTCCATACAGCAGCCACTGTTGCTACCAGTATGACCACGACAAAACCTATCTGCCACTTTGGATGTTTACCCTGAATAGACGTCTGATTCCATCGTCCCACAGTGAGTACGACCAGACATGCCCCCAATAGTCCGTAAGGTACATAGTATTCAGGATATGCCTCCAGAATCTTGAAGATAGGCAGCGCAGTCCACCAGAGATTCACGAGGTTCGTCTGATAATACACAAAGTGGTAACATAGCAGAGGTACAGCCACGACCATCAGCACGGCCAAGATGCTGTCTACCACCGACTGCCAACGGTCATTGTCTAACCGCCAGCACCACAGTCCCGCCAGCACAGTAGCTGCCAGAGCGTATGTGCCTAGTAGCGGATACCCCACGACAGCTGTCGACAACAGCCATACTCTGCGCCACATCCTGTATCGGAACAACAGGCGGTAGACCCATAGTGATGCAACGACAGCCAATGTCCCTATTGTGGCATCAAAGTACCATCCCCTCAATTTGATGGGGTATATCCAGTAGCCCATTTCCACATTCGCCATCAGCAGCATAGCCACCGGTACTAACAGCAAGGGGGTCCATCGCTTGCTGACCCTGAAAGTGCTGCGCATCAATTCCATCAGCAACCACCACAGGACGACCATGATGGTCACACCCAACAAGGGGTAGTACAGAAACTGTGTCAAGAAACAACCGATATAGGTCAGCAGTCCTCCGGGCACTACCATCAGCTGTCGGAAGAACAGTGGCGTATTAAGAAACAGGTTCTGTTCTTGAATCTTCCACATTACGTGATACTCACAGGCTAACAGTACAACAGCGATGGCTACCAATGCCAACCCCCAGACGACGGCTGTCGAATACTTTTCCAACAGCCATAATTTATCCGGCTTTTGTTCAGCATGTTGCTTTATAGTCTTTGACCTGTGGTCTGGGTGTGACTTTACATTCTTTTTATTCATATTTTTATTGAATCGTGACTATTAACTTCCTCAGATCCTCGTCGCGGGAACTGCTGCCATAAAGTACTTCGTACTGACCAGGCTTCGAACGCATGGTATTGCTCTCGGCATCCCAGAACTCAAAACTTTCCGGAGTGAGCTGGATGGTAGCTGTAGCAGTCTGACCTGCCTTGACAGCAACACGTTGGAAACCGCGTAACGACTTCAAGGGACCCTCGGCATCGTTGAGGTTACGAATGTAGAGCTGTACTATCTCCGTACCATCGTATTTTCCTGTGTTCGCTACGTCAACAGTAAATGTTCCACTGCCGTCATTTCTAATTTCTAATTTCTCATTTCTCATTTCAAACGAGGTGTAGGAAAGTCCATAACCGAAGGCAAACAACGGATCATTGAAATAACGATAGGTACGGCCTTTCATGCTATAGTCCTCATAGTCTGGCAGCTGGGCATCATTCCGATAGAATGTGACTGGCAGTTTTCCACTTGGGTTGTAGTCACCGAAGAGAACGTCGGCAATAGCAGTACCACCCTCCTGACCAGCATACCATACTTGTACGATGGCATCACAACTCTCCGTTTCAGGAGTCAGGGCAATGGCTGAACCGGAACAATTGACGAAGATGACCTGCTTGCCGGCAGCTTTCAGTGCCTTCAAAAAGTCACGCTGCACCTTTGGCAGTTCAATGCTAGTACGGTCGCCACCTTTAAAACCTTCTATCTCGACAGGCATCTCCTCACCTTCGAGAGCTGCAGAAATACCACCGACAAAGACAACCTTATCAATACCTTCAAGTTTGGCAATGGTCTGCTGGTAGTCGATTGGCAACTCTTTGGCAATGTTAATCTTCAGATTGGCATTATAGGTATGGATATGCGAGAACCGCACTTCGATGTTATAACTCTTCCCCGCCTCAGCCTGAATAGCCACTCGGTTAGGCGTAGTACGCCAGATATGGTGCATAAATTTACGCTCGCCATCGATATAAAGCTCAAAATGGCCACAGCCATCCACGTTCACAACATATTCACCAGCCTTCTTTGGTGTGAAGACGGTCTCGTACTTGGCAGAGAAGTCTTCAAGCTGAACACCTGGGGCAAAATTGTGCATACCTGCGGTAGTGACTGCCAAAGGTGTGGTATAATACTGCGTAGTGACAGGCTTCCCTTCCATCTTACGGTTGTTCCAGAACGTGCCCTTCATACCTTTCTTACCCTGGAAGCTGCACTGTGAAGCCAGCAGACAATCCATCACCTTGTCGTAGGTTAAGTCACAACCTGCAGCATAGAACAGCTTGGAGTTATTGTTTAATCTTTCATTTTTAATCTTTAATTTTTTACAGATGCCATCAAGAATGGTAACAGTATGATTTGGCATACCATTATAGTTACCCCACATCATGGGAGCATTGTCGGCATTGGGACCAATAACGGCAATTTTCTCGCTGTTTTTCTTCAAGGGGAGGATACCACCCTTATTCTGTAGCAGAACAAGAGTTTGACGAGCCATGTCGAGGGCAATGTCGGCATGTTCCTTACACGACATCTTGGAATAGGGAATCTTCGACCATTCCACCAATGACGGGTCGTCCATCTCGCCGAGGTCGAAACGACCTTCCAATAGGCGGATGACATGTTTGTCGACTTCTGCTTCCGTGATGAGTCCTCGTTTCACTGCCTCAGGAATACTCTTGTAAGCATAGCCATAACCACACTCCACGTCAGTGCCGGCAATGGTTGCCTTGGCAGAAGCATGGATGGGAGAAGAAGAAGACTTGTGCGACTCATAGAAGTCTGAGACAGCACCACAGTCGCTGACTACCAGATACTGAAAGCCCCACTCATCACGCAAAATGGTCTGCAACAGACGCTGTGAACCGCAACATGGGTCGTCGTCAAGACGCTGATAGGCACACATCACCTCACGCACCTTGCTGTCCTGCACCAGTTTTTTGAAGGCAGGCATATAGGTCTCCCAAAAATCACGAGGAGAGACATTCGTAAGGTTGGCACTATGACGGGTATATTCCGGCCCGCTATGTACGGCATAGTGCTTGGCACAAGCCCACAACTTGCGATACTTGGAATTCTCAGGTCCTTGCAAACCACGCACCACCTGATCCCCCATGACACTGGTCAAATAGGGGTCTTCACCGTATGTTTCCTGTCCTCTGCCCCATCTGGGGTCACGGAAGATGTTGACATTGGGCGTCCACACACTGAGGCTGTGGAATTTCTCATCCTCACCCGACCCACGCTGCATACGCTCATTATATTGAGCACGGAACTCAGTGGAAGCCACATCAAAGACCTTATACAACAGATTGGGATTAAACGAGGCGGCCATGGCCACAGGCTCTGGGAACACCGTCACGTGATCCATGTTGGCAGCACCGTGCAGAGCTTCACTCCACCAGAAAAACTTCTTGATACCTAAACGAGGAATAGCCGGACTCTCGTCGAGCATCAACATGGCCTTCTCGTCAAGAGTCAGGCGCGAACACAGGTCTTTAGCCCGTTCGTGAGCAGTGAGTGCAGTATTTTGATATGGCAATGTCTGTGCCACCCCATTAAGGATGGCACAGCACATAAAGGTTATTGACAATAGGTTTCGTTTCATGGGTAAGTTATCGCGGTATTACTTTAATTGCTTGAACAGGTCATTCTTCTGAAGGGTCCAGTCCTTACGCTTAGGAAGCTGACAGTTGTCGCCCACAAACATCTTAGCGGCCTCATCGTCCTGCTTCAGCTGCCAATCGAGCCAAGCCAAAGCCACAACAGTGAACTCACCGCCATGAGGCTCACGATAGGTGCCACCATGTCCTACAGGGAAGTTGGCAGCACAGGCTGGCACGTGTTTGATGCGACCGAAGTCATCCATACCATTGCCATAGGCGATATCGGACTCACCACCGAGGATATAGATAATGGGAGTATGAATCTCTTTCAGCTTATCCTTCTGGGGCATCGGCATGCCACCGACGGCCTGTCCAGCATTTTGCTGGTTGAAAAGTCCACTGTTGCAAATCATGAGGGAAGTGATGCGGGGATCTGCACAGTTGAAAAGAGTCTGCAGACCACCACATGACATACCTGCCACACAAATGTTCTTGGTGTCAACCTTCTGGAAATAAGGCGAAGCGGGATCTTCGTTCTGAGCCAGAATCCAGTCGATGCTCTCAATCTGCTGTTCGCTTCTCGACATAGGACCTTTGTACCACTCGTCGGTCATGGGGATATTACCCGTAGCCAGCACAATATATCCATGCGAGGCTATCTCATTCAGGAAATTCATATGCTCGAACGGTGAGTTGGCACAGGCACCATTGCCCCATACCAGCACGGGCAGAAGCTTGTTGCTGTTAAACTGTGTCAGGTCTTGGGGCACAAAGATAGTGTGTTCGGGCAATGTCGACTCTTCCTTCATGATGGCCTTATAGACTCCCGTGCCACCATCCTCGATAACACGCTGTTTCAAACCAATAGGTACGGCAGTCTGACGAGCAGCGTTGAGGAAAGTGACCATTTTCTGCAGGTTTTCCTCACTGTACATACCCATACCATGTCCACCTTCAGGCACGAAGGTGGCCTCGGTCTTTACTCCAGCTGCTTGCAGTGTTTCGAAGAACTTCTTACCTTGACAGCAGGGTACCACATTATCCTTCTCACCATGGAAGATAATGACGGGCGGGTCGTTCTTGTCGACATAAGTGGTAGCACTCAGACTCATATACTTCTCTGGCTCCTTGGCGAGCTTTGAGTCGAGCAGCACATCTTCGGGAGAGTTCTCGCCCATCTTCATGCTCTCACCGCAGTCCATAGCTGTCAAGTCGATAGGACCAGACCAGTCACAGGCAGCATTCACCACACTGCTCTCGTTGGTATAGTTACCCACGCTGCCCTCAAGGTCAATCTCGAACGTGCCAATCTTGGCCTGCTTCTTGCCGCTGGTAGTAGCTGTGATGGAAGCCAGATGGCCACCGGAAGAGAAGCCGCTGGTAGCAATAAATGATGTGTCAAACTTATACGTCTCGGCTTTACCACGAATGAAGCGTACTACAGCCTTGATGTCATGAATCTGGGCAGGCCATTTGGCATCCATGCTGGAACGGTGGTTCGGGCACACGACGGCATAACCGGCATCCAACAACGCCTTGACGATAGTGCCCAGATCGGCCATACCCTTGCTACTATTTGAGAACCAAGCACTGCCATAGACATGTATAACGACGGGATAAGCCTCCTTCTCTACCCGGGGCAGATAGATGTCGCAGGTATGGTATGCCTGGTCGTCACCGGCATAGTTGACATCCTTCCACGACTGACTTGTTTCCAGTTTCACTTCTGGCATTTGGAAGCCACCAAAGCCTCCAGCAGGCTGTGCCATGCTCATCAACTGAGCACACAGCGCACATGCAACGATAAAAATCTTTTTCATAATAAGTAATTAGTCAGATATAATTGTTTTTGAAAAATAGACACTGCGAAGGGGCTTGCTGACAGCATTGCCCTTGAAGGTTACCTTCTGCTGCAAACGGATGTCGGCCGAGGAGGCTCCCACCTTGACCGTATAGCTGCCTGGCTGGATATTCCACTGGCGCTGACCTTCATGGCTATAAAAGCCAAACTGCTCTGTCGAGAGCCTGACGCGTATCGTCTTCGACTGGCCTGGCTCCAACGAGACACGGGCAAAGCCTTGCAGCTGGATAGGTCGGAGAGGAGTATCGTCGTTGGGAGAGATATACACCTGAGCCACCTCGTCAGCAGCCACCTTGCCTGTGTTCTTGACCTCAAACGACACATTGACATATTCGTCATCAGTCGACACATCCTTGTCGACAAGCAAATGCTTGTATTCGAATGTGGTGTAGCTCAGACCGTAGCCGAAGGGCCATTGGATTTTACTATTTGACAATTGATCATTTGACAATTGGTTGTAGCAGATGGGCTCGTTAAGCTCTTCACTCGGATAGCTGACGGAGAGCTTGGCCGACGGCGACACTTTTCCATAAAGAATATCGGCAACGGCATTGCCACCCTCCTCGCCCGGATACCAGGCTTGGATAACAGCAGCACAACGTTCTGCAAGGCCACTGATAACCTGTGCCCTGCCACCAAACATCACCAACACGACGGGTTTGCCGGTATTGATCAGCTCTTCGACATATTGCTCTTGTTTGCCAGGCAGGCGGAGTCCCTGACGGTCACGGTTTTCGCCACAGAGCATCACATTCTCTCCAACAGCGGCAATAATGACATCTGCCTGTTCAGCCATTTTCAGGGCTTCTTCTTTGTCAGCCTTCTCACCAGAGTCCACCTTACGGTGCAGGAGATAGTATTCCCAGGCTCGCTCGTCACCACTGGCAGTAAACTTCGTCTCTATCTCTTCCGTCCAGTCGCATCCACGGGAATAAAGGATTTCCACGCCTTCAGGTTTGCGATTGTTCATTCCATCAAGCATTTTAACGATATGGGGATTGTCACGTTTGGCTATATCTTCCTTCATCTTCCAGAAATACGACATAGCCGGATAGGTATAGTCACCACACATAGCCCACATGGAGTTGGCATTGGGACCAGTCAGTAAAACTTTGAGATTTGAAGTTTGAGATTTGAGATTTGCCAAATCCAATGGCAAGATACTGTCGTTCTTCAGCAACACGATGCTCTGTGTAGCGATGTCATAGGCCGTCTGACGCTCTTCAGGCGTATCGAGCTGTATCTTCTCTGTGCTATACAGGTAGGCGTCCTTATCGAACATACCGGCACGGAACTTATAGCGCAGCACGCTCTTCACTGCACGCTCAAAAGCCTCGGTCTTTACCAGCCCGCTGTCGATGGCCTCCTGAAGATACTTGTAGTTGGCACCAAAGGGGAAGTCGACATCATTGCCGGCATTGATGGCAGCAGCAGCCTTTTGTACAACATCCCACTTCTGGTCCTTGGGAAAACCAAGGGGAGCAGGCAACTGGTCGATAGCCGTATAATCGCTGACCACCATACCATCGAAACCCACATAGTCACGCAGAATATCCTGCAATATCCAACTGTTAGCTACGCAATTGGTCTCCCCTCCTTCGGAGGGGTCGGGGGAGGCCTTCATTGCATGATAGCCCGGCATCACACATTTGCTACCAGCCAGACGAATCATAGCCTCATGGGGCATCAGAATCTCTTCCATCAGCTCTTTCTCGTCGGCATCGCCACCACCGCCATAACCCAGATAATGCTTTGAACAGGCACCGACACCCTTCTTCAGGTCGTCTTGCTGCAAACCCTTGACGAAGGCGACACCCATTACTGCCGACAGGTATCCATCCTCGCCATACGACTCCTCCAAACGGTTGAACGAAGGATTACGGCACACGTCGACCATTGGAGAGAGTGCCAGAATACCTCCCATCTTGCGCAGAGCCGTGCTGGTTTGGCGCGTCTTCAGCTCAGCCAGTTCAGGATTAAACGAACAAGCCTGGCCAATCTGCTGGGGATAGATGGTGGCTCCCAGTGTATTGATACCTGTCAGCACCTCTTCGTGCATCAAGGCAGGAATACCATTGGGTGTGTTGTGTATCAACCAGTCCTGAACAGCAGCCACACGGTCACGCAATTCATTGGGGTCTCTGGGCTGTTGCATACAAAACTGTGAGAAGTGGCCGATGCCATTAGGTATCAGCTCTCGACACTTGACGGTATCCAAATGCCCCTCATCGTCGAAGAGTTCATCCATATACATACTCCTCAACTGGGCAATGCGCTCTTCCTGCGACATTTTGCCGTAGAGCTCATTCACTTGTTGTTCCATATCAATCTCTGTTACAGCAGTACATCCTGCTAAAAGTGCTGTCATGCACATCATTACTAAAACCTTCATCGTTTTGGTTAGTTATATAATTCTCGGCAAAGGTACAAAAAATCCGCGAGACAATCGTTATACCATGTCTCGCGAACTTTATCTGATGTATCATATAACGCCTCGGCGTTACTTAATCACATATTTACGACCACCTTGGATATAGATACCCGGCTGCGAAGGCTTACCACTCAGCTGGCGACCGTCTAATGAATACCACTGGTTATTGTTCAACATTAAACGTTCAACGTTCAACGTCTCAATGCCTGTAGTGGTCTTCTCCTTCAGAGTACAGAAGGTGAAATAGGTGGGCTCGTCATACTTGGCAGGCGACGTTGCATCCTTCAGATACTTGCCCGTGCCGACATTCTTGACAGAGAAGCCCTTGCCCTCCACATACTCCATACTCCAAACGGCACCCTTGGCAATTGCCTGACCATTCTGGCCGTTCAGACCGCCGATAAAGCAACAATCGCCATTAACATCCTGAGAGTTCAGATAAGCGTCAGCACCGCCCACCTGATAATTATTTCCTTCAGGTGTAATAAGACGAAGGCGGAAACCACCACTGCTCTTCTGCAACTTAAAGAAATAGCCGGTATTGGTCTCTTTAAATGCCTTATCGTATTCGGCATAGCCTAATATCTGTCCATACGGGCAGTATAAAGCCTTACCTTCAGACTCGTTGACAATGGCGAAAGGCGTGCCAGCCATGTCCGTCAGCGCAGCAAAGCTCTGATCTGGTTCTTTGGGTGTCGTGGGTAAATAAGGATCTTCATACTCCGGATCAATATTATAGATCACTCTCAGTGCCTGCTGGGCATAGCGCTTACCTAACACACGATAGCCCTCTGCCGAGAAATGCCAAGGATCCTGACCATTGCCGGGCAGACCTTTGGCCGATACCACATAAGATGTAGGAACGACGCTGGGCATGCGGTCTACCTGTACATTATGACCTTCACAGCCACCACTCTTGGGTGCATCGCCTTTATATTCTACCTCACCAACAAACAAGGGAACATCGGCAGCCTGCAAACCAAGGTCTCCCAACATGTCCTCATAGATTTTCTTTACCATATTCGGCCAATTGGGGTCACCACAGTTAGAACAGCCCTGATGCAACAAGATGCCTTTGATGACACCGACCTCCTGAGCCTTTTTGGCCATCTCAATGATACGGCCGTAAGGGTTCTCGCCGTAGTAATTTCTGGCTATCTGAGCCCACCACTCGTTGTAGTTATCTTGATACTTTTTCAGATACTTGTCCTTGTCGAACATCTCAATAGGACTACCGCCCATAGCTACAGCAATGACACCAATCTTATGATCTGGCAGATTGGCCACCATCGTACGACCAAAATAGTCCGTAGGACCCAGCTTTCCCACAGGGCTGACAATAGGACAAGTGGCCTTGTACCATTTGCCCAACTTACGATTAGGACTACTGAAGTTGCAGGTTGCCAGCATCTGGAAACGCTCATCTACATTTCCAACATCCTGTGACTCCCATTGGGCATTGCCCTCCATGTTCGACTGACCGAAACAGATATAGACATGGAAGTTGGGATCCACTTCAGCATTGGCACTGAGCATAAAACCCAGCGATAACATACATGTAAGTAAAAGTTTTCTCATTGTTTTGTTTGTTAATTATTGATTTTGATTCAGTCTAAGTATGTTCACTTCGCATTTCGGGTGCAAAGGTATATAAAAAACACTCATTCCACCTTTTGCTATGTATCAGAGACTTTCGAAATTGAAACAAATGCCACAAAAGAAAAGAGGGCAGCCCATTTCGGACTGCCACTCTATATCAATAGATGTAGAAACCGATGGTTTATTTCACCATCATCTTCTTGCCATTCTCAATGACCACACCCTTGTAAGAAGCATCTACCTTCTGACCAGCGAGGTTATAGCGGACACCGTTCTGCTGCAGGGCAGCGTTGACAGTGGCGATGCCGGTAATAGTGCCGATATTGGCCTCAGGAGTAGCGCTTGCCTTTGCAAAATAAACCTTCTGAATGGTGTAGCTTGCGCCCTTGTCACCCTGAATCCACATCTGCTGGACATGATCCTTATAGGCTGCATTAAGGGGAACAACCACACATGTAGCACCTACGCCGAAAGTGACATCAGATGTAGCATTGGCACGATGAGAAGGTGCTTCTGCAGCCTCAGCAACATACTGAACAGAGACACCGCCACCTGCTGTAGTGCTCGCCAGCTCAACAACGAAATTGTCGAAGCCGCTGAAGTCCTTGTCGCCCTGCCACCAACCGGCACCACCATCAGGATCACCGGTAATGGTCAGTACGCCAGTAGCGGCATCGAATGTTGCTCTGTCTTCCCAAGGAGAAAGGCCACTCAGAGCAACCTCTTGGGTTTCGGGCTCAGGAATCTCGTCAATAAACTTCTGGGTGGCGAAATAAACATCCTTCACTGTGAAATCAGATGCCTCTGCAGGCTGTAAAGCAACCTGTGATATGGCAGCCTTTCCTGCTGCATCCAATGGAATGGCAACCATCAGCGAGCCAGGCTGAACAAAACCCTCAGAGTCTGATACATCATTGGCCACATACTGCGCAACGCCTTTGACGGAGAATGCAACAGGAGCTGTTAGCTCAACCACTAAATAGTCAAAGTAGCTGGCATCAAATGAGCCAAGCCATGCACCAATCCAATCCCAAGCCTTTGTCGGAGTAATTGTCTTGGAACCGTCATCATTTGCAGTACCACTAAAGCTGGCTAATATACTCTTGGTCTGAGCAGGAGCTGGTTTGACGGCTTCCCATTCGTCAGCAGTAGCAAAATAAACCTCTTCGATAGTGATAGTACCACCATTATTACCACCTTGAATGGCAATCTGGTTAACAGTCTTCTTCTGATCTGCATCAAGAGCCAGAGCGGCATAGGAAGGTTCAGTAGAAGCATTAATGGTTGACTGTCCCTGTGCGAATTCAGTTCCCCACTGGCCGATAGTTCCCAGACACTTGTACTGGGCAATCAGAGAGATGTCGGCAGTGCTACTCGAATACTTCACGACAACATAATCCCATGCACTGGCATCAAAGTAGATAACGTTTGAATCGTCAGCAGTCTTTGCTTCTTCGTCCTTTACAGGTTCGCCCTGAGCAAGCGTTACACCTTTCCAGTCCCAACCTCCAAGTGTAAAAGGCTGACCATAGGAAAAGCCCTCAATCTGTGTAAAGTCGATAGCCTGCTTTGCGTTCACACTCATGGCCACGAGAGCCATTGCAATTAAAGTAAAAATCTTCTTCATAAGCTTGTTTTATTTAAGTTAGATAATATTAGTACAATAAACCGCTGCAAAGGTACGAATATTCTTTGAAACTATTATGACATTATTTTGCCCAATGCTGATACTTTCTTGCTTTTTTACGCTCTTTGGCTTAAAAACTGGGCAAAAAGAGAGAGGACAGCCCCTTGAGGCTGCCCCTCTCATTATGAATAGATGTAATAAGTTGATGTCTTATTTGACTACGAACTTACGTCCGTTCCTGATATAGATACCTGGGCACAGATTGCCTTCATCAACAGGCACACCCATCAGGTTGTACGTACGGTTATCGGAAGCATCCTTCGTGACAGTAACCGTACTGATTGCTGTCGGCGTAGGACTGTCAACGACCAAGCTGCGCTCCTTCGACTCTTTCTCCTGTCCTTCGGCATTGACAAGAATGGCCTTAATGGCATACGTATCCATCGCTTCAGGTACAAAGTAGATAGTATATGGTGCCTCAGTCGCTGTGCCTATATAGAGGTTGTTGGCATAATACCTCACCTCCTTGATAGTGCTGTTTCTTGCCGAGTACTTACCTTCGAGCAGGATATAGTCACCAACGCCATAGCTCTCATAGAAGGCTTTCACCATACATGTACCCTGACCTTCCTCATAGCGGCTAAACGAGAGGCTCTTGAAGTTGAAGCTTCCTTTGTCTATCATTACTGATATGACGTGGCGACCCGCTGTCAAAGGTATCAGCATCTTACCATGCAACATCTTATAGTTGCTGGAGCCACCCGTCTTGGGCACGCTGACATATTCGGTGAGATAGTCAAGATTCTCGTCTCCAAATTCTGCCAAGTGGAAAATGCCGTTGTTGGAGCTGGATGCTATCTCGGCATCAAATGAATACAAACCCTCCTCGGCAACATCTACGGTATAGTCCATCCACTGGCCATCTTTCATGGAGTTGCTGGTGCGCGAAGCATTGTTATATGTCACTCCGGAAGCGCCTTCATCATATTCTGCAATGTTGATAGTGCCCGGCAACTGAGGAACGGTCTCAGGATATGGTGCACGCTTCTTGGTGGAGTTGAGAACCTGGAAGCGGCCATAGCGCTCATAGGTGGCACCGTCAGTAGTGGTTACCACAGCCTTCGTCGTTTTCCAACCCGGTGAACTCGTGGTATATTCTGTCTTATAAGGAGCATCGGTCATGGTGGCTATCAGCTCATCATCCACATAAAGATCGACCTTCTCGATGGTTTTGGTAGCCATATAGGCACGTACCGTGATGGGTAATACATCGCCATTTCTTGCTACCTTCATTGAAGCGGGACGGATAAAGATAGAGGCCTCTTTCTTCATGCCGGGGTAGGGGCTCTTGGCATTCTTGGCAGCATCAGTTGCCATATACTCACGCAACCATTTCAGAGCTGAGCGTTCCTGTTTGTTTTTGATAAGACCCGTGTTTTCTTCCCACGTGTTTCCAACGAACCAGCCCCATAGGGTAACACCGGCAACGTAGTCGGCCTCCCAAAAAACTGGGATCTGTTCTTTGTATTTCCTTTCCTGGTCGGCATCACTGGGGAAATTGATATCGTATTCCGAGACGTACATGGGCATCTTCAACCCCTTCTGGATTGTGGACATGTTATTCTTAAGGGTACTCTGTGAGCAGTTGTTCAGAGTGAAGCTGTGTGCCTGACATCCATAAGCGTCAATGGGTGCACCGGCATCACGCAAGGTGCCAACCAAGCCTATAAACTCATCGACGCCCCACTGCAATACATTATAGTCATTATAGATAAGAATGGCATTCGGCCAGCGCTCATGAACCATTTCAAAGGCTTTAATCAGCCAGTCGTAGCCAGTTTTTCCATCGCCTCCTAAGGCTTCTTGCATCAAATATGTGTCGTTTTGATGCCCTTTCATAGCCTCGTTCACTACGTCAATCAGCTGCAGATCGGGATAGTGTTCCTTGGCAGCATCCATCCATTCCTCAATGGCTTTATAGCGTTCTGATGGTGTGAGATCCTTGATCCAGCCTGGATATTGTGATCCCCATACAAAACAATGGAACTTAAAGGGGAAATTATGGTTCTGTGCATATTTGTAAGCATTGTCTGCTCCTCCCCAGTTGTACTGTCCACGAGTGCCTTCAACACTTTGCCATTTAGTAGCGTTCTCTGGTGTCACTTGATTCCAATAGTCGGAGAATTTGAACCCATTAAAGTCCATATTGTTGTTACCAGTAGTGATGTTACCCAGGAACTTGTCGGGATTGCTCGACAACTGGGCAAACGATGTTGCAGGCAGCAACACAGCCACCAGCAACAGACAGATTTTGATTCTTTTTTTCATTGTCATAGTTTTGATATCATTTTAATTATAATCTTTCATTTTTCATCTTTCATCTTTAATTTATCAGAAAGATCTTTTCCTTGCCCTTGTAGGTGGCTTTTACCGTAGCACGACCATCAACGACTGGGCTAACCACGATATGTACATCTTTAGGATGGGTCGTCGTGGCTTCCAGCTTCGAGTCAGCCTTCAGCGGAGCATAAACCTGATAGCGGGTCAGGTCTGTATAGCCATTGGCATTGGTACTGCGAATGGGGTCGCGGGGAATAGTGAGCTCCTGACCATCAGCGATGATGGACACCATCGGCACAAGGTCTGGCTTTGCATTTGCGCCATTCTTGCCGAAGCCGATGCCGTGAAGGTCAAAGAGACCCTCCGGACGCTGGGGCTGACGGGGACGACCCCACTGCGGACGCTGTTCTTTTTTCTGAATCTCAGGTCCCTCTGCCACCAGATAGATGGCATGCTTGCCTGTCAGACCCTCAAGAGCAGGAACGGGTTGGGTGATGGTGACAGGCATCTCCTTCATGGGATAGTCTTCGGGGATGGCGAACACGGCAACCTCCTGACCCTTCCAGGGATCATCGAGCTTGACATGAATCTTGAAAGCTCCTCTGCCACTGACTGTTAAGTGAAGGCTAATGGTGGCATTATCACCCTTCTTGATACCTTCGAAGGCCTTACAGCCCTTAGTGTCCTGAGCCAGACCGCCAAAGCCGAAATACTTGAAGCCGACGATGCCACCATTGGTGATGCCGGCGAGGTCCATCGAATTATTCCATACGTCGAAGTTGTCCTGCATCCATTCGTTGCTATTCGTGCCACCAGTCATGAAACAGGCCAAACCGGCAGAATAGTAGTTATAAGGAGGCAGACCGAAAATCTGGAAGCCCTCGCTGGTCACCTCAGCGCCAGTATATTCATTGCCGTCAGCAGCCTTGGCCGTCCAGACGTTATCCTTGGTATAGGGGTCGTAAGCCGTAATCTTTACGGTACCACCCTTGGCAACAGGTTTCTTGTCCCACGTAATCTTCACGGGAGCCACCATCGCCTGACGGGCAAAGCCGAAGCCACGGGGGGGACGATGGTAGAAGACGTACCACTGGCCGTTGATTTGCTGCAGAGAGCCGTGTGTGTTATGGCCTGCATTGGTCTCAATCAGTTTGGAGCCGTCTTCGTTGAGCACGATACCACGTGAGTCGACGAGCACGCCACCCGAGCGCCAGGGACCCAGCGGAGAGTCGCCAAAGGCATAGCGCAGGGCAGAGTTGGTATTGCCAAGACCGTATTCTTTGCCACTATAGCCCGAGAACACCATGACGTACTTGTTACCCACCTGACGAATGCTGGAGGCTTCAAAGAAATTGAAGTCCAGCGGGTTCTGTCCCTTGTAGAGGGCCTTATATTCGCTGCCTTCCTTGTCGAGCAGTTTGCCATCGCGACTGCTGGCAGGGATGAAGGGGTCGATGAGCTCCGTACTCTCACGCTTCGAATACATCGTGTTCTGGTCGAGTTCGCAAGCTGTAGAATGCTGGAAACCATAGAACACATAGGCACGATAGCCTTTTCCGTAGTCCTTGTCCTTCTTGTCGGTAATGGTCTCAATGAACACCGAGGGGTCGAAGTCAATCAGCGAGCCCGGCAGACACTGGGTACCGTCTTCCGTCAGGTTGACAGGCGTGAAGGGACCATTGGGACGGTCGCCCTTACACACCATCGGTACACGGCGCCAGCCACGGCTGTGGGGATAGAGCCAATAAGTCTTCTTTCCCGTCGACTTATCGACTGTTTCCACAAGATCGGGGGCAAACATGGTGTCCCATTGTCCACTGACAAACCACGTAAAGATTGGGCCTTCGTCTCGCCACTGGCTGAGATCCTCGACAGGTGCCGACCACATGCGGATATCAGGACCGCAATAGGCGGTATAGGTCACATCGTGCGAGCCGATGATATAGGCACGGAACTTGCCTGGCTGGTCGGGGTCTTCAAATACACGGGGTTCGCCATCGGGCAGATGTTCCCACAGCGGCAGGTAAGGATTCTGGGCATTCATCGCCAGCGACGTGCAAGCCATCAGAACGAGAAAAAGGATTCTTTTCATATCAAAATTGGTTGTAGTATGACACTCTTTTAAAAAGCCGACGCAAAGGTACTGCTTTATTCCGACACAAACATTGTCACATGTTACAACTACTTTCCCGTATGTAGCATTAGTCTCTCAGATGGGCTATATACTGCCAAAGACGGCGATAAAAGGGGTGTTGGCAGAGTGTCTGACGGTCGCCGAGGATGATGACTTTCATACGAGCCCGGGTGATGGCGACGTTCATGCGACGCAGGTCGCGGAGAAAGCCAATCTGTCCCTCGTCGTTGGAACGCACCATGGAAATGACGATGACGTCGCGCTCCTGTCCCTGGAAGCCATCAACGGTATTGACGCTGATGTGTCGGCGGAAGGGCTTGAAGAACTCACGCTTCATCAGCAGGCGACGCAGATACTGCACCTGGGCACGATAAGGCGAAATAATGCCCACGTCAATGCGCTCATCCAACAGCCGCTGCTTGCCGATACGTTCGAAATACTGCTGCAGGGTATCCAGTGTCAACTCGGCCTCTGCCTTATTTATTCTTCCAAAACTCTCACCCACAAATTCTTCCTTATAATCTCCGCCTTCCTCATTTCTCATTTCTAATTTCTCATTCCTCATTTGCGAAGCATCCCTCCATTCCATCGCCCTATCCAGGTCCAGGATACCCCGGAAGCGGACCTCGGGGGCACTCTCAACCAGACCATGATAGAAGTAGTCGCTGGAGAAACGCATGATGTCGTCATTCATGCGATACTGTATCTTCAACAGCGTCACCGCCTCCGGATGGTTCTCCACGATACGCTCCATCAGTGTTTTTCCTAATCCTGCCTTCAAGGCAGCAATGCTCTTCACCGTTGGGGGTAGCTGACAATGGTCGCCAGCCAGCACCACTCTGCTGACACGCCGCATGGGAATCCAGCAAGCGGCCTCTAAAGCCTGGGCAGCTTCGTCCACAAAGAGCGTACCGAACTTCTGACCGTCCAACAGACGATGGGCGGAGCCCACCAGCGTGGAAGCAATGACGCGAGCCTCGCCAAAGAGCTCGCTATTGATGCGTATCTCCAGCTCCGTGGCCCGGCTCTTCAGGCTCTCCAGCTTCTGGTGATACCCGTCGGACAACCGACGGTGGCTACGCAGTTCCCGGATGGCCTTGCGCAGTGCCCACAGCTGCGGATAGTCGGGATGGGCCTCGAAGCGGCGCTCGTAGGTAAACGACAGCATCTTGTCGTTGACACGGGTGGGATTGCCGATACGCAGGACATTGATGCCTCTGTCGACGAGCTTTTCGCTAATCCAGTCGACAGCCATATTGCTCTGCGCACATACCAGCACCTGACTCTCGCGCATCAGTGTCTCACGGATAGCTTCCACCAGCGTAGTGGTCTTGCCTGTACCTGGAGGACCGTGGACGATGGCCACATCCTTGGCACGCAGCACCTCGTTGACGGCCTGCTCCTGAGTGGCATTCAGATAGGGGAAGTGCATGGGCTGGAAGACGAAGGTTTCGGCTTTCTGGTGCGAATAGAACAAGTCGCGCAGATAGGCCAGACGGCCCTTACTCCGCATGGTTCTGTCCAGGGCATCCATCATCATCCGATAGCTGGTCTCGTCGAACGACAGCTGCACACCAACCTGCTCCGTGCTTTGCAAATCGATGAGGGGCGCATTGTCCGGCACTGTCACCACCATCCGGTCACCATCGACATAGCTGACGGTACCCGTAAACTTGAAATAGCGGATAGCGGCCTTGTCATCGCCATCGACTAACGAGAAAAAGACGACTGGCCTGCCAAACTCGAAGTTATGCTCCACGTCGGTGTCCGCCGTACGGAACACCTCGACAGCCAACTGGTTCAGCGAGTTGTAGTAGCTCTTGCCCACACGCAGCGGCCACCAGGCATCACCCCGCTTCACCTTCCGCGCCACACCGATGCTCTCGGTCTGCTGCCGATAGGCTTCCTTCTCCGTCTGATACTCCAGCTGTAGCAACAGGCGCTGCTGCTGCAACTGCTGAATGGCATTCTCCGCTATCGTTCCCATAATCGTTTGCAAAGATAAGAATAAACGAATGAAAAGCCAAAAATAATTGAGTTTTTCTCCATGAAAGTTCACTTCAACACAGCAATTTGGATGCCTCCTTCGCCAGACAGCGATGGCAGTTTCGAGGTGTCCCCGTATTAGAAACGAGTTGTTTCCACGTTGGAAACAGGTTGTTTCCATGGGAGAAACAAGTTGTTTCCGCCATCGAAACAAGTGGAAACAGATATCGGAATGATGCGAAAGGATTTCTTATACCCGTTTACAACTATAGTGTATAGTTGGTCATCTATACACCAATCTATACACTGAGTTAACTGGCTTATTTCCAATAGATTATAATGAAAAGTGTATAGATGTATAGATTTGTTCATTAAAAAAGGTCTCGGACTCTCACGAGCCACGACCCCTTTCTTACAAAAGGTCTCGCCTATTGCGAGACTTTCTAAAAAAAGGTCTCGGACTCTCACGAGCCCGAGACTTTCACATGTAAAGTTCTAAAAATTACCCATAGGGTAAATGGGGATATTTACTTTGCAATATACTTTCTGCCATTGCTAACCACAATGCCCTTGTAATCCTTAGATACACGCTGGCCAGAGAGGTTATAGATTACGGCAGAAGCCTTCTTGTTGTCAACAACATTGGTAATGCCTGCAGCATACGGTTCTGTGCCGGCACCTTCCTTAATAAAGAAGTTAGACTTACCAGTTCCATTGATCAGGTTCTCCCAGGTCTTGCCTTCAGCAACACCATCGCTCAGGTACCACTCGAAGTCCTTCAACTCATAGACGCAAGCCTCCTTGATTTCGGCCATATTGAATGCGATACTCTTCATGCCGTCAGCCTCATTGGGAACAGTGAAGTCATTGTCGAACTCCTGCCACTCAGTGGTGAAGACTACATCACCGATAGCAGCCCAATGCAAGTAACCACCGGGATCCTTATGGCACTGAGTAGTAGTCTTAGCCTCCTTAGAAGCCTTATACTTGAACTTCAGGTGCGTTACCTCACCCTTGGCAAGTTCGCGGTTAGCAACAATCCAGAACTGGTTGTCCCAAGCCTGGCCGGTATGACCTTCACCGCCTACACCATGTTCATCATTGGGGTTATTATCAGCTTCTTCTTTAACCTCAAGCTCACCGGTTTGTCCATTCCAATTATCCTGCATGTCTACGCGTTCCTTACCATTGATAGTAATCACTTCGTTATTTGTCACGACGTCGATAGGCTCATTAATGGTACCCTCGATCATCTCAAATGCCATAGATGAATATTTGAGGTCAAGGTAAACCTTCCAGATACCACTTCCGGGGAGCTTCAGCTTAGCAAGGCTAGACGGTTTGTAGTCCATCCAATTATCGGGATCATTAGTGATAGCGCCATCAGGCTTCAACGTGTTAGCTTTGAAGGCAGCATCGTTACCACGAATGGTAGAAATCATAATCTCATTGACATAAGCGCCCTTGGCACCAACAGTAGCTACGAGGTCTGTACCCGCTCCTTCAAATGGGATAGCATTGGCCAAGTCATATTCAAGACCCTCGTCGGTATTACAACCAGCTACGAAGTAACCCTCGTCAAGCTTCATTTCCTGAATTGAGAGGTCATCAAAATAGAAGTCAGTAGCAGTCTTAATCTCTGCATTCAGATTGAAAGCAAAAGAATAAACGGTAGAATAAGCGGGTCCTTGTGCCGACGGTGCCTGAATTGTCACTGTATTATCATACTCCTGCCATTGATCGGAGAAAGTAACGTCACCTAATGCTGCCCAATGGAGGTAATCAGACGGTTGAATAGAGTGTTCTTGCGTATTTGTCTTTGCAGCCTGTGAAGCCTTGTATTTGAAATGAACCTTGTACTGCATACCAACCTTCAATTCCTTTGAAGACATAATCCAGAACTGGTTGTCCCATGCAGAATCATCAACTGTTGGATTTGGACAATCAGTTGCATGTACGACAAAGACGTTGTCTTCGATTTTAGCAGGAGTAGGATCACCCTGATTTACCTTACCCCATGCACAAACCTTAGTGGTGTTTTCAACATCGGTAAATGCTACGTCAGCGAGACCGAGCTCTGCCCATGATTTACTTGCATCACCATTTGAAATCAGTTCAACCCACTCAATGGGTTTTGTTTCCTTCTGATTGTGAGAAACGGTAAGACTCTTCCATTCAATCACAGCCTCTGTAGTACCAGGCTGAGCTATAAGGTTACAAGAATTGCCGCCAATACCGCTGTACTCCCATTCTACCTCAGCCCATTCTGTACCGATAGTTACAGAAGCACTAACAGGGTCCGCAGTCCAACTCCAACCCATGTTGACATTGATGGTGACTTGTTCTGAAGCCCTTACCATAGCCTTAACAGTATAAGAGCCATCAATCTCGGTGGGAATGTTGTCTGCAATGAAATACTGACGCCAAGGATTAGCATCAAGAGACTGATACTTGAATGTAGCACCATTGACGGTAACTTCGGTCATGCCATCATCACCAGGATAATCACTCTCATCGCCTCTCCAGAGCTTACGATAAGGAACAGGATTGTCAACCATCACACCATCAACAATTGATGGAGCATAACCCATTACATAGAATGGAAAATCACTGAGAGTTGAGTAGTCGATCGAGTAATCGGTCACCCACTCTGCCTTTGCTCCCATGAACACTGCCAGGAAAGCAAAAAGTGTAAATAATTTCTTCATAATAGAAATAATTTAGATTAATAATAAAAGAGTTAGTTAATAAAAAAATATATTAGTTCATTACTGTCCGCTGAGGGCATCGCAGAATGCCTTATAGGTGGCTGTGCGTACCCAGTCCTTGCTCTTGCTGTCAACAGCCCAGAGACCGACGGGATCGCTCGTGTCAGCCATATTACCCTTACAGATGCCAGCCTGCTTATCGTGCGGAATCTTGGTCATATAGCTCTTGATGACGTAGGCATAGTAGTCGGCCAACTGCTGACGCTGAGCGTCCTTAATATCGCTTGCTGAGACATTGGCACCTTCTGCATCCTGATACTTGATGTCGAAGTTAGAGAGACGGATCAGCTTACCAGTAGCTGCCAGGTTCTCGAAGAGCTTGTTCAGCGTAGCCACATTGGCATCCTGCGTAGCCTTATCCTCGCTATAGGTGAGATTCAGCTTGGCATTGATACCATCGATCTTGGCGCCGTTCTTATCCCAGATATTGATCCAGTACTTGAGACTCTCAAACTTCTTTTGGTCTTCAAGGCCTGTCTCGCTGATGAAGAACTTCAGCTGAGCGGGATCACCCTCAAATTTCTCGTAGGATGCCTTAGCCACCTTCGATATTACTGGGGCATAGTTCTCGCTGCCAAGAATGTCCTGCCAGAAAATCTTATCGGTAGAATGCTTGAGGTCAAGCATACCGCTTTCAAGCTCAGCTTTAGGATCAATAGCCTCGTCGATGAGGTCAAACGACTTGATACGGCCAGCATTGATCTTCATCAGACCATCGCACCAGGCATTAAGAGCATAGTTGATAGTGTCCTTTTTCTCCTGAGCGGTCTGCGGACGGTGGTTATCAGGCATGTGGATCACCTCCACCTTCTGGATATAGAGGATAGAGTTCAAGTTACCCTCAAGCAGCAGGTAACCATCTGTGCAATTTTCTGCAGGCTTGACCGACTCAATGACAACCTTCTGCCATTTGCCAGCCTTGATGGGGAACTTCTTGTCCTTGTCACCCTCCATAATCTTGTTGTCGGCGAAAGTACAAATCACTGTCTCGTCCTTGTCAACCTTGGCCCAGAAAGTGATGGTATAAGAACCCAACGGATCGACAGGGAAGTCTTCCACGATGTAAACTTCCGATTTTTTGGGAATGCTCAGCGCATTCTTGTTGCCATCGTAATTCTTGACGATTTTGGGTTTACCTCTTAACGCTGTACCCGTGAACTCCTCCATAGTGGTGTAGTCCACCGTCTTGTCATGAATAGGATCCACCGCGATTTCAATAGGTGCCGTAAGCATATTCAACCAGGCGTCGGCCTGATTGGCATTGGCAGCAATAGGACTGCCGAATACCTCACCACCGATTTCCTGCACATGATCCAGCAGGTCCTTCATATCCAGGAAGTTCATCACACCTTTCTCGTTGATGATGGCTCCTGACATCAAGGAGGTACCGAAAGCCACATTGTCGAAATTGGTCATGGCTGCTGCATGAGCCAGTTCCTGCTTGTTGAACTCTGACACCTTGAGCATGGCGCCGAGAGTCAGGTTCGGATATTGCTCCCTGTTGATATAGGACTTCACAGCGTTCAGGTCCTTGTAAGGCTCCACGTAAGAAGGATCAGGATCAGCACTGAAATTGTTAGTCTCATTATAGTCAGCACAAGACACCACCAATGCGCCTGCTGCCAACAAGAGAGAGATGTTTCTAAACAGTGTATTCATAATTCTCAATTTTCAATTCTCAATTCTCAATTATTTCACGTATTTTGGTGTGAAGGTCTCTCTCTTGTTAGCCTCACGAGTCTGGACAACGAGTGTATCGGTGGTAGACACCTGGATATCGCTGTTGTCGAACTTGACATTGTAGGCCAGACGGAGAATGTCACGCTGAACGGGCTGTCCATTGCTGGTACCCCACTGATAGTCCTTGTATTCCGGCTTCTCAGTACCCTTGACGATGAATTCGCCAGAGCCGGTGGCCGTCACGTTCTCATCATCGGTAGAGATGGTGCACTGGTTGCCGTTGAAGGTCAGGATGAGGTTACAGGTGATGGAAGCACCAGAGGTCTTGAACGACACGGGGAAGATGGCCTGCGTCATGCTCTTCGTCGTGATGCCACAGACTTCGTCGTTGGCATTGACGGGGTTCTCCGTGTAACGCTCAGCATCCGTGTTGATGAGTGAGAAATCCTTACGGACAATCGTGGTGGTCTTGCCCTTTTCCGTCACATTGTCAACACCGCGGCGGATATATTTTCCCTGCCAGGGGTTCATATATTTCACGAGGTAGAGCACATAGTCTTTGGCCAGCACATCCCAGTCCTCCGTATTGGTACGCGACGGGGTGAGGCCCTCACGGGGCTTGCCGGTGAGAATGCGGTCAATGCCGCTGACGCCCGTCATTACCAGAGGAATGACATAGGTGTTCTCAATGGCCTTGGGATCGCTGAAGAACTTGTCAGTGAACTGCACCTCTACATAGCCGCGAGTGTCACCATTGTAAGGAATGGTGTTAGAAAGCAGCTGATAGTAGTCTGTCGGCATCGGTGTCACGTTGAATGCAGGGTTTCCACCAGCATCCACAAACCAGAGGTTGTCGCAAAGCGTCGGGTCGACTTTGATGTCTACGACGGCATTACGTCCACTATACGCACCACCCATAGTAGCCCAGATACGGCACTTGTGCTCATTGTCGAGCGCGTTGTCGTAGATGTCGTTACCAAGTACGAGGGTACGTATCGGGAACTGATAGGCGAAGTAGGCTGTCGTACCTCCTTCATAGTCCGGGAACTCCTGATCTGAGTTATAGCACGATGCGAGTGTAAGCACTCCCAACAGCAACATCCCTGCCTTTATAATGTTTTTAGTAATCATAATTTCTAATTTCTAATTTCTAATTCCAAATATTACTTCCATCCCTTGTTTTGTAAGAGGTTGCTCCACTTAAGCACCTCACCCTTGGGGATGGGTCCGTACCACTGGTAAGTGCTGTCGTATTTACGCTCCTCTACGTCGATAACGGTGTAGGTGAGTACGCCAGTCTCCTCGTTGCGGTCAATCTTGACACCCTTCACAGTTTCGTTAAGCGGCATCTGCCAGCGGCGGAGATCCCAGAAACGCTTGTTCTCGAAGCAGAGCTCAATGCGACGCTCGTTACGGATCAGGTTGGTCATCTTGGCCTTGTCGCCAGCGCACTCCTCCAGATAGACGTCGCCCTCAGCAAGCGGCATTCCAATCTCGTTGGTAGCAAGTCCGGCACGCGTGCGGATGGCCTTGATGACGTCGTAGGCGGTGAAACCTACACCCGTCGGGTCAGCCTTCGGTCCCCAGGCATCGTTAGCTGCTTCGGCGTATGCCAGGAAGATCTCAGTATAACGGATGCGCGGATAGATATGCTGCTGCTCAATGAGCGAGCTCGACAACGGGCTGACATCGTCGCGGAGCAGCTTCTTCAGGTAATAGCCAGTACGCGTAGAGGTGCTGATGCTGTTGATGTTGTCATCAGTCTCGTTCTTGTCATTAGGATAGGTACCTGTGATAATCTCAGCCTTTCTGAAGATGGTACCGTTAAAGAGGATGTCATCTTCAAGACGCGGGTCACGGCCTGCATACGGATTCTTGGGATCGTAGCCAGACTTGGCATCAGTGATAGGAAGACCGTTACGCATGGGGAAGGCGTCGACAAGGTTCTGGGAAGGATTCACACGGCCACTGCCATAGAGCGTCGGCGGGAAGTTATCTCTTTCCTGGTCGGCATTCTTGTGACGGTCTTCACGCCACAGGATCTCCGGCATTTCAGAAGCACTGGGCTCCAGCTTGCTCTTGTTCTTGTACCAGATGTTGCCTGTTGCATCGAATCCCTCTAATCCACCGATGCGCTTAAGCACATTGGCGCAAAGGGTAGCAGCCTCGGCAGAAGTCACACCACTCTGATCGCGGAAGGCAGGGCTGGCAGCGAGAAGGGCTATCTGAGCCTTGACAGCCTCGGCAATCTTGGCAGAGACAAGACCTCTGGCCTTGTCGCCGAAGACGAGGTTGTAACCGGAGAAGTTAGCACCCAAAGCCAGATACTTGGCAGGGATCTCACTCTCGCTCTCTATGTCCTTATACTCCTGAGGGAGCAGAGCCATAGCACTGTCGCAATCGGCAAAGCACTGCTTCACACACTCTGAGAACAGGGCACGCGGCTGGTTGAAGTCGGAGCTACCGTCTTCAGGAGTCGTCAGCAGGGGTACACCATAGAGCTTGCCATCGTCAGCATAGCCGCCATGAGCCTGGAGTAGGTAGTAATAGAGGATGGCACGGAGGCCGAAAGCCTCACCTTTCAGACGATCGATGAACATCCGCTGCTTGGAAGCTGCACTGGGAGCCCAGGTACTCTTCTCAGCAATCTGTAAGAAGCTGTTGATATACTGGATACCATCCTTACAAGCGTCCCACTGAGACATCGGGTTGTTGTCAGATGCCCATGTACCGGTAGCCATATTCAGGTAAGCGCTGGTCTTCTGGTTGGTGACAGCATCGTCTGTAGCTACGTCTGTCTGGGTCGTCGTGATATAAGGAAGACGGTCGTAGCCGTAGATCAGCAGACCGTGGGCATACGATGACTCCTTGGCCAGGTCTTCCATCTGTCGATTGTTCTCGTCAGCCGGCGTGAACATGTCGTCGCATGAACAGAGCAGCGCTGCGCTAAATGATAAATGACAAATGATAAATAAAGAACTTATCAGGCGTCTTTTATTATTTTTGGTAATCATAATTTCTAATTTCTAATTTCTAATTACTAATTACTCATTTATTAGAGCGTTACCTTCACACCGAGATTATAGAAACGAGTCTGTGGTGCATAACCAACGCTGGTCTCCATCAGCTTGCGCTCCTTAGAGAAAGTGAGGAGGTCGTTTCCATTCAGATAAACCGAGAGGGCCTTCACATACTTCAGCTTGGTGAGGATAGACTCCGGGAAGTCGTAGGTCAGCTGCACCTTGCGGAGATTGAAACGGTCAGTGCTGTACAGCCAGAAGGTGGATGCTGCACCATCGTTGGCATTAGCCTGTGAAGTCAGACGCGGATGCGTAGCCGTTTCGGCTGTCTCCGGTGTCCAACGACCGCGAGCATTGACAGAGTATTTGGCATCGCCACTCATATAGTAGTAACTGCCATTCTTCATGCCCTTGGCACCGAAGTTGCCGTTACCGAGCAGGAAGAGGGTCCAGTTCTTGTACTTCAGCGTCAGGTTCACGCCAAGAGTGAGAGGAGCACCGTAGGTTCCCCACTTACCCAGCTCAACCTGGTCCTTGGTATTGATGACACCGTCACCATTCACATCCTCGTACTTCAGGTCACCAGGCTGGATGGTACCACCGATCATCGGTCTGGGGAGGTCTGACTTCAAGGTGTACTTGGTCTTACCCTCAGAAGTCGTGCTCACGTCAAAGTCGTCCATGCCGTAGAAACCCTGGCACTGGTAACCCCAGATGACATCAAGGGGACGTCCCTCTGCCTTCTGATAGTCATACTCCTGGATTTCGTCATACTTCTTCCATTCCGTGGTGAGATAGGTTCCTCCCACGCCAAGCTCAGCACGAACAGCACCCAGCTGCTTCTGAGCCTTGATGTTGAAGTCGAGACCCTTGCGGTTCTGGATATTGTTGTTGATAGCCGGCTTGAAAGAACTACCGGAAAGACCTCCCGACAGATATGAGGGGAATGTGGTCGGGTTCTGGATGACGAAGCCGTCCATATCCGTATTGAAGTAGGTGAGGTCGGCACTGATCAGCTTGTTGAAGAACGAGCCGCGCAAGCTGAGAGAGAACTCCTTGCGGTGAATGAAGTCCAGAGAGGGGTTGCTACCCGACTTGGAATAAGTGCGTTCTGTGCTGACGCCTTCATTCCATCCAAAACCACTACCTGCCAGATCCCAGCTGGCTTCGTAGAGATAGAAGTAGTTGTCGCCCATATAGACGTCGATATCCTCTTTCAGGTTGCTGTATGATGCGCTGAGCAACAGATCGTCAACGAAGCTGTCCTTCAGGAAGTTCTCCTTGGCCAGATTCCAACCGATGGTGAACGAAGGTGAGATGGCTTCGCGGTTACCCTCGGGAAGACGGGCGGAATGAACACCTGCCAATGACAGTTCAGCAAAGTAACGGCTCATATAGTCGTAGCTAAGCTGCAGACCTAAGTTGGCGTTGGCATAACGGTGGTATGCACCGCTGGCTGTCGTCGTGTACATGCTGGCCAGCAGCAGACCCGATACGTGGTGCTTGTCAGCAAAGGTGCGGTCGTAGTCGAAATGGCCGTTCCAAGTGATGGTCTGACGGTATTTCGTGTCAGACATGGTCATGGTACCGGTCACGACTTCATCGTTCTGCTGAGTGATAGCAACGATGGCATCCTTTGAGTTATAGTTACTCCATGTGGGGATGAACACCGCGTACTTATTATTATATGACAGGCTGTAGTTGGCAGCATAGTCGATAGAGAACAGGGTCTTGAACGACAAGCCCTGCACGAACTTGCTCATGTCGTAGAGGATACCTGCATCGAACTGGAACTGACGACTCACGGCCTTGGTCTTACCACCGAAATAGCAGTCGGCAATGGCATTGGTCTGAGTTGCTTTCGTACCACCGGGGAAATACTTACCGTCGAGGAGGTTGAGCGACTTACCCAGGATGGCGAGGGCCTTACTGGCGTTCGGGTCAACCATATTGATGTCAATCAGCGGAGCAGCATTCTCAGGGAAGTTCGGACGCATGGTAGATGCCTCGCTCCAGAAATTACCCTTGTTCTTGTTTTCGTTGTAGAACGTAGCACTGGCATTGGCGAAACCCTTGATGACCTTATTGACCACGAGGTCCACATTACCACGAACGCTGAAACGGTCTGTGTAGTTATCCTTCGCATTACCGAAGTTCAGGAGGTCCTCACTACGATAGTAGTTGATGTTGGTGTAGAAGTGGGCACGCTGACCACCACCCTCAATCTCCAGTGTTCCTTCTGAACGGTTATAGGCCTTGCGGATATACTCGTCAGAATAGTAGTTGACATTGGGATAACGGTAAGGATTCAGTCCTGAAGCATGATTGTAGATATCCATCTGGCTGTACTTGGGATCGAGGCCGTCGTTGACACGGGCTTCGTTGTAGAGTGTCATGTACTCTGCAGAACCCAGATACTCAGGGAACTCCTTGGCAAAATGCCAACCGGTGTTGGCGTTTGCCGTAATCTGAAGACCGTCCACCTTACCACGCTTGGTAGTAATCAGGATGGCACCCTTGGCACCTTTCGAGCCATAGAGTACGACAGCCTGCGCACCTTTGAGGAAGGTGATCTGCTCGATTTCAGAAGGAAGCACGTTGTTTGACGGACGCTTCACACCATCGATAATAACGAGCGGAAGATTGCTGTTGTCGTTATTGTCCAGACGGTCATTGTCCATGCCCCACAGGTTATTGCCGTTCCATCCGCCAATAAGAGCATACATGTCTTCCAGACTACTCATCGTATAATCCTTCTTCGACAGCTCTTCCATGTCGACGTATGAAATGCCTCCGAGAAGGTGGTCGGCATCCTTATCGCGGAAAGCAACATGGACTTTCTTTTTTGCCACGGCGGTAGAGTCTGCATCGTCAGCCGTCTGGGCCACTGAACAGACAGACCCCATCAGCAGCATCCCCGCTATAACATATTTTATATTAGTAATCATAATTTCTAATTTCTAATTTCTAATTTCTAATTTCTCATTACCAACCTGGATTCTGAGCAAATCCTTCATACAGATAAGTATCCTTGTCGGGAAGCGGGAACCAGTAGTGCTTGGATTCCAGACGACGGGTGATCAGCTCTTCCTTGTGGAAGTTACCGATATGGGCGTCCTTGGGATCGTGAGCAGGCTCGTGAGTCTTCGAGTTAAAATACCAGTCATCGTTATCCAAACGCTCAAACTCATGAGAGTATTTCACCGTATAAGGAGGCTCGGTCAGGAGGAGCCAGCGCTGAAGGTCACACCAGCGGAAGCCTTCGAAAGAAAGCTCTACGGCACGCTCACGGCGTATCTCATCCATGAAGTGCTCCTTGGTATCCATGAGGTTTGCCTGAACATGCTCCATGGGCCAGTCGCTGGAGTTGACGCGGTCGCGAAGTGCGTTGATGGCGTCAACGGCAGACAGTGAACAATAGGTCGTTCTTTCCTTGACTTCTGCAATATTGCTTGCAATGGCAGTCCTTGCCTCGGCATACATCAGATAGATATCAGCGAGACGCATGTAGGGGAGATAGGTCTGGAAAGCATAGTCCCAGTCATACCACTTGTCACCCTCGTTACACTGGTGAGGTACCAGCTTCTGAATGAAATAGCCCGTGCTGCTGCCGTCGGCCACGCCACGCATGGCACCACCGGTATAAAGGGTACAGTACTCATGCTTCTTCTGTGTAGAAGTCAAGGCGTCTGTACTGAGCACATAACGGAAACCGTCGAAAACGATGTCGTGATAGAAGCGGGGGTCACGATCCTTGTACGGATACTCAGGATCCCAACCAGAGGTGGGGTTCAAGACATATTCACCATTACGTACCAGATAGATGGGCTGTCCGTTGGCCATACCATACTGGTCAATCACGTTAGCCGTCGGGTGGTGGATGATCTTATCGTGAGCCACGAGACCTTCAACCTTCGGACCGAAAATCTTGGCGCAGTTCCAGTTGGCACTATTGGCACCGGGATAGGCACCGCGGAAGATGGCCTCAGTAGTACCCGGCATCTTCCAGCTCTGCTTGACGGTATAGAAAATGTCAGAGTAGTTAGTCTCGGCATTTTCGTCGCGGACATGGTTGTAGATGTCAGAATACTTGTATTCAGCCAGCTTGTAGTTGACCTGTCCCCTGACCACCAGCTCAAGGGCCTTGCCGAGAGCCTCAGCAGCCTTCTTGCAGTAGTTGATGTCATAGTCGTAGGTCTTGCCGTTGGAGCTGGCACCTAACAGCTGGGCAACGCCACCGTCCTTGGTCTTCTCAAACTCCTTCATGAGGGGAGAACCGGCCCAGAGGTAGCACTTGCCAAGGTAGCAGAGTGCCATGAACTTGTTGACACGCAGGTCATTCTTACCTGAAGTCTGCATACCGGCCAGCGTCTCGTCCCAATCGTAAGGAAGCAGGCTGTAGGCTCTTTCAAAGTCCTCAGCGCAGCGGTCAGCACACTCCTGGAAAGAAAGACGGGGAAGCTCGGGGATCTCGTTGGCATCGAAGGTCTGGTCGATATAAGGCAGACCACCGAAGTAACACATCAGTTCGAAATGCCACCAGGCACGGAAGAAATACATCTGTCCGAGCAACAGGTCGCGCTCTTCGTCCGTTCCAATGAGCGACTTGATATTGTCAATACCCATATTACACTTACGGATACAGTACCATGAGTTTCTCCAAAGTGAACTTCTGTCACCATTCAGCCAGCACTGGCTGTTGGTATACCAGTTACGATAGTTACCCAGGTCAACCTGGTGATCCATGTGCGCAAAGCCTTCAGTGTTGTGAACAGCGTCGTCACCGAAGTTCCATGCAGTACAATAGTTGATCTTCTCCTTGTCGGGAATCAGGTTATAGATTTCCTCAATATATCCCTGGAAGTTACGGTAGTTCTTGAATGCTTCATCCTCAGCGACGATAGCCTCCGGATCCTTGTCAAGCCAGTCGGTGCAGGAAGTGAAGGTAGTAGTGCCAGCCAGAAGAAGCAGCGAGCCACACAAAAGGGATTTAATGTTATTATAGTATTTCATAACGTTCATTTTTCTGTTTTCACTGTTCAACGTTAGATGTAAAGCTTAAATCCGAAGTTATAACGTCTGACGGTTGGGTAAGCACCACCGCTACCACTCCATCCGTAGTTACTCTCACGGTCGTCAGGCATCTTTGTAATCAAGAGGAGGTTGTTACCGTTCAGGTAAACCTTCAGACTTGAGAAGCCGATCTTCTTAATCCATCCCTTTGTCCACGTATAAGCAATCTCCACGTTCTTCAGGCGGAAATAAGAACCGTCGAAGAGATACTGCGTACCATTATTATATGAAACCTGAGTGGAGAAGCGGGGAACAACAACCTCGCCACCGCCATTCTGGGCATTCCACCATGAACCGGTATCGTACACTGTGAGAAGCTGATCACCGAAAGAAGTGAGCGTTACGTCACGGGTAACACCTGTTACACCATAGAGCTGGGCAAACATGCTGAAGCCCTTCCATTCCCAACCAATCGTAGCATTGTAGGTGTGCTCCGGATTACCGGTATAGCCGTAAGGAGCCTGGTCGTTGGTCTCGTCAACCTTACCATCACCATTGAAGTCCACGATATAGTGGTCGCCGATGAGCACCTGACTGTCGTCCTTCTCGCGCTCAGGCGTACTATAGAGTTCATCGTAGGTATTGATAAATCCGTTGTCAATGAATGACACGTATTGTCCCTGCGAATAGCCCTCAGCCTTGCGATAGCTCGGAATCAGTGCGGGGTCATCCTTTAATATAATCTCGTTGTGGGCGTATGTGTAGTTGGCATTGGCCCAGAAACGCATACCATTCTTTAATACCTTATTGAAGCGAACCTCGAACTCGAAACCGACGTTCTTCATCTTACCCTTGTTGATGTCAGGCGTCGTTGCGGCACCGAAATAGGAAGGCACTGAACGGTTGGCACCAGAGATAAAGATGTCCTTACGATCATCACGGAACCAGTCGAAGCTACCTGCGAACATACCGCCAAGGAAGCCATAGTCGAAACCGAGGTCTTTCTTCAACACCGTTGCCCAACGGAGGTCAGGCATGGCAATCGTCGACTCCTTATAGCCAGTGAACGGGCTGTTGGAGCCATCCAGAGAAATGGCGTACGGACCGATGACTGACCAGTTGGTCAGGTAAGCCCAACGGGCACCGGCATTATCGTCACCAATCTCACCGATAGATCCACGGATCTTAAACATATCCACGATATGCTTGTCTTTCAGCGTCTTCATGAACTTCTCCTCAGAGATCATCCAACCGGCAGCTCCCGAACAGAAGAAAGCAAAGCGGTTGTCCGGAGAGAACTTCTGTGAACCGTTATAAGCACCGTTGAACTCAGCGAAGTAACGGCTCTTATAGTCGTATGTGGTACGGAATACCCAGTCCTCACGACGATTCTCCAGCTCAGCATTACCGGCATTGATACGACGCTTCCAGTTACCCATGAGGGTTACGTTATGGTCACCTAACTGACGAGCCCAGAAGAGCTGCAGTGACATTTCCGTTGCACGGCTGGTATAGCTCACGCTACCGGCCTGGGCACTCCAGTGACGATTTTCATAGAAGTCGAAACCGGTCTTCGGATGGA
>JAEEGF012383347.1_pt1 | contig 39713 bp, 38 predicted proteins | sample 9134171 | NCBI WGS metagenome assembly JAEEGF01 (sample SAMN16246542, study PRJNA631951) | gut metagenome | biome: gut microbiome; feature: rumen; material: AP-attached | host: Bos | place: Iran: Karaj | collected 2018-10 | reverse complement strand
TATATTGCCTTTCATACCTGGACGATGCATGTAAAAAGGTAAATGTTAAATTTGAATCTCTTGTAAATCAGTTTACTTCAAGTGATTTAACCGTTATTACCTTGATCTTTAACTTTTAAAAAATTATGTACCATCCGGCGGAAAAAAATCATCTGGCAATATTTACATTATTTCTTCTCATAGTATCCTATTCACTGCTTTCCTGCTCTGACTCTGTTCCAAAAATCAATAGTGTTAATCAAAGCGTAATTATGGATTTTTCAGATGAGCAGTCTCCCGCTGTAGTTTCCCTTTCTGTCTTTATTCAGTCTGATTCAGAAGTTAGAAAAATAGACAGCCTGACACTTACAAACGTGAATTCTTCATTATCCTGGACCTCCAGAACAATTGAGCTTTTACAGGGAAAAAACAATAAATTCTGGGCCGGTTATTCTAATTTCAAGGCTGTGCAGGGGACTTTTTTCCCACAGGGACGCTATACAGTTTTGATTGAAGACAAAGCAGGCAATGAAAGTGAAAGCAGTTTTATTTTAAATATTCCAGAAGAAATTATAAAAGGAAATTTGAAATCAATCAGTGCATATTTGTCTGGAAACAGTGTTCAATTTTTGAAAAATATTGCAATATATGATGGTGAGAATAATCTTCTTTTTCTTGGTGAGGAAAATGAAAATTTTTCTACAGATGAACAGTTTATAAAAAAATATCCTGAGGGTGTAAAAAAAAGACCTGTTTATCTGGTTAATGGGGGAACTGTTACAATACTTTTTCCTTCTGAAGAAATTAATAATCAATCAAGTGAATCTTAATTTATTATAGGAGTTTATAGATGGGCCAAGATCAGACTGAAAAATCAGTTGAAATTGACAATGAGTCGGAAGATGTTCAGATAAAAAGACGGGGAATAAAAACTTTTGTTCTTCGTCAGGGTAGAATGACTGAAAATGAAAAGCGTGCTTATGATGAATTACGTCAGGTTTACTGTATTCCTTTTGAGCACAGAATGCTTAATTTTACTGAAATTTTCAATAATACAAATCCTGTAACAATGGAAGTTGGATTTGGTATGGGGCATGCAACAGTTGAAATTGCAAAGGCAAATCCTGAAATGAATTATTTAGGAAGTGAAGTGCATGTTCCTGGAGTTGGCCGGCTTTTAAGTGAAATTAAGAAGAATCAACTTAAAAATCTTTACATATTGAACCACGATGCACTGGAAGTTCTGGATGTAATGATTCCTGATAATTCTATCTTTGGATTTCATATTTTTTTCCCTGATCCATGGCCTAAAAAAAAGCATCATAAACGAAGATTAATTCAAAGGCCTCATACAGACATCCTTGCAAGAAAATTGTCTCCCGGTGGATATATTTATTTTGCAACTGACTGGGAAGAATATGCTCAGTCTGCATTAGAAGAACTTTCTCTTACAGAGGGACTTCATAATAAATATGAAGGATATGCTCCTCATCAGGAGTGGCGGCCAAGAACAAAGTTTGAAAGAAAAGGAATTGAAGCAGGCCGGGAAATAAGAGAATTATTCTTTGTAAAAGATGAATAAAATCAGGAGAATATGATGGATCTTTTCGATATTGATGAAAGCCAGAAGCAGAATGATGAAGCAAAGGCTAAGAAGAATCGAATAAAGGAACTGGAATCTTTAATCACAAAGTATCAAAAATCTTATTATGACGGCGAAGGTGAAATATCTGATGCTGAATTTGATAAACTCTGGGATGAATTAAAAGTTCTTGATCCTGAAAACTCAATTCTTCATAAAGTTGGTGCTGATAACAGTGCTAATTTTGAAAAGGTTCGTCATATTATGCCTATGGGGTCACAGGAAAAAGCTGCGGATAATGAGCAGTTTATGGCCTGGGCTCTTAAACATGATTATTCAGAATATCTTGTAGAATATAAGCTGGATGGAGCCAGTCTTGAGCTTCAGTATGAAAATGGTAATTTGATGAAAGCTGTTACCAGGGGTGATGGTTCAACTGGTGATGATATTACCCGAAATGCCCTGAAAATGAAGGGGGTAATAAAGACTCTATGCCGGAATGGTCAAAAGGTCGATTTTACCGGAGGAATTCGTGGTGAAGTTATTATGACTCACCAGGTTCATCAGTCATATTTTTCAGATAAAGCGAACTGCAGAAATGCTGCAAACGGTTTGATGAAGAGAAAAGATGGTTCCGGCAGTGAATATCTGACACTTATTACATATGATGTTTGGGCGACAGAAGGTGAACAGCCATACAGCGATGAAGAAGATAAACTTAAGTTTCTCTCTGACTGCGGCTTTAATCCTGTTGTATTAAAAGTTTGTAATTCAGCTCAGGAAGTAATTGATTACAGAATTCAAATAATGGAAAAACGAAAGTCTCTTGAATATGATATTGACGGTCTTGTTATTAAAGAGCGCTCTGTAAATCATCAGGATGCAATGAGGGACAGACCAGACCGTCAGATTGCATTTAAATTTAATCTTGAAGAAGCTGTAAGTATCCTCCGCCAGGTTGAATGGGGGGAAAATGGTGCAACTTATACTCCTGTTGCAGTTTTTGATAAAGTGGATTTAAATGGTACTCAGGTTCAGAGAGCCAGCCTTGCAAATCCAAATTTAATTCGTGCCCTCAACCTGAAAATTGGAAGCCATGTTGTTGTCGTAAAAAGAGGCGAAATTATCCCAAAAATCATGTCTGTTCTTCATACAGATTCTTCTGATGACAAGCTGGAACCGATTATTTTTCCTTCAAAATGCGCCGTTTGTGGAAGTGAACTTGTGGATGAAGGAACAAGACTCTACTGTCCAAATAAGTCCTGCCCTAAAAGAGTCCTTCACCAGCTCTTAAAATGGGTATCTGTCCTTGATATAAGGGATTTTGGGGAAACACTTATTACAGCTCTTTATAATAAAGGTGTCCTTAAGTCAATTACTGATATTTATTCTCTTACGGTAGAAAATTTAACTCCATATTTTTTGACAGAAAAAAGTATGAGCGAAGAAAAAAAATCTCTCGGCGCTCAGAAAGTTTATGATTCAATTCAAAATCATCGTCAGGTTACTCTGGAGAAATTTATTGCAGGTTTCGATATTGAAGGAATTGGAGAGACAATTGTAGAAAAAGTTGTTCAATCTGGTTATGAAACAATTGATAAAATTTTTGAACTGTCAGAAGAACAGGTTGCCGGCATCTATGGTTTTGCTGAAATAATGGCACATACTTTTGTTCAGGGAATGAAAGAAAATTTCCTTGAAATGAAAAATCTCATCGATAATAAAATTATTACTATAAAAGTCCCGGAAAATAATGCCGCTCTTTCCGGAAAGTCATTCTGTTTTACCGGAGAACTTCATTCAATGAAAAGGTCTGATGCTCAGGCTATAGTAAAAGAAAAAGGTGGAAGCGTAAAATCTTCTGTGGTAAAAGGTTTGTCTTATCTTGTAACCAATGATACTTCTTCAGGCTCATCTAAGAACCTTAAAGCTAAGGAGTTAGGAATCCCTGTAATCAATGAAGAAGAGTTTCTTGCATTGATTAAGGGCTAATCCATAATGCTATTGGAACTTTAACTGCTGCAGGTTTTTTGTACCGGCAGCATGTTAAAAACTGACAGATTATTCCTTGTTTTCAGGAAGATCTTCAAAAGTAAAGTTTCCCTTAAAGAAATCTGGACTTACAGCTTCTCCGTTAAGTCTCATTTCCCAATGCAGGTGAGGGGCTGTTGAAAGTCCTGTATTGCCTGAAAGTCCAATTAACTGACCTTCCTCAACCATGTCACCAACTTTAACTTTCATTTCACTTAAATGATAATACAAAGAATAAAGACCAGGCAGATGTTCAATAACAATACTCCAGCCTGTTGAAATACGGGTTTCTGCCATTACAACCTTACCTGCCGCACAAGCTGTAACTTCTGAACCTTGAGGAGCACCAAAGTCTATTCCATAATGAAGGCCTGTTGATGAATGTCCGCTTGTATACTGATAAATACGGCGGTCAGCGAAAAATGAAGTTCTTCTTTCAACGGTTGTAGGAGATACAAAAGGTTTTGTCTGATATACAGCGTCCGGATTAAATGTTCCAAGAAGGGCGTTAAGTTTGTTAATCTGCTGCATTCTTTTATCAGAATTGTCAGTTTTAATGGAAGTATTACTTTCATTAAGGTAAAGTGTTTCTGAAACAAATTCTTTTCCGATTAAAGAGAAAGGCAGGTCAAAGTGATATGAGTTTTCTCCGTAAAGGTTATATGTAATTGTAAGGGTTAAATTCGGCTGACTTTCAGGGGTCCACCATGAAGAAAGCGGGATTCCTGCAAGAAGAGTAATTTCCTGTCTGCTTCTGGAACTTACTGCTGGGATTTCATAAAAATCACTTTTTCTTAAAGTTTTATCCGGATTTTTAAGGGTAAGTTTTGCTGTTGTTGCCCGGAACTGTTCCTTTGAAATCTTTGCCTTCCTGTTATTCTGGGTGATTTTCATTCTTACAAAAATAGCATCGCCAGGTGCGGATGTATCATTGTATTCCACATAAAGACTGTAATCTTCTGAATCAAATATTGCTTCCTTTGCAAAAAGATTAACAACTGCAAAGGAAATTGTTAAAAGAACTCCAATTTTTCTAAGAATACGATTCATAGTAACTCCTTATTTATTACTTAGTTAAATTTTAATTATCAGTTAATTTGAGATTTCTCAAGTTCCTGGATTATAATCTGTGCTTTTTCCATTCCATTAAAAGTATTTCTTTCAATATGATAGAGCATATCAATTTTATCTCCAATCCTGAAATCTCTGTTAAGCCTTTCTCCTTCATTCCAGAAGAGACATGGCCATTTTAAATTTGCCCCTTCAACTGTAAGCTTAAGATGCTGCTTTTCTCCTTTTCCAAGAAGCATTCCATCTTTTACAGAAAGCCCTCTGGACATAAAAAGAAGCTGTTTATTTTCTTCACCGTAAGGCTCAAATTTATCTTCGAGCTCAAGAAGTTTTGGAGTGAGATAGGAATTTGGAATTTCTGCATCAACTTCATATTGATTTGCTTTAGATTCTTCCAGTTCAATAAGTGGAGCAAGCTGCTTTAATCTGTTTAGAAAATTGTCCAGATTTTCTTTTTTAATGGAAAAACCTGCAGCAAAATTATGACCACCATAACTGAGAAAAAATTCATTTAACTGGTCAAGAAGGGAGAGAACTGAGTATCCTCTGCAGGACCTCATGGAACCAATACAGATGTCATCTACAAAGGTGATTGCAATGGCAGGAATGTCATATTTTGCACATAATCTACCTGCCAGAATTCCGCTTACCCCCCTGTTAATTCTTGAATCTGCTACAACACAAAGTTTGTCTGAATACTGTCCTATAGATGCCTCTGCCTGAATTGCGGCATAATCCCAGGCTTCCTGTGAAAGAAGTTTTCTCTGGCTGTTAAGTTCAATAATCTTCAGGGCAGATTGATCTCTTAGAGAAGGATCTTTTGAAAGAAATAATTCTGCAGCTAATTCTGGCTGTCCTAGTCTGCCGGCTGCGTTTAAGTTGGAAACTATAATCCAGCTTAAATCTACTGAAGAAACCTTTTTTCCCAGTAGATTCAAATGGGACATTAGTTCCAGCAAACCTCCACGAATTCTCCCTGCATTAATGGATTTTAAGCCATTTCTTACAAAAAGGCGGTTTTCGTTTTTCATTGGCATTATATCTGCCAGTGCTGCAAGTGCGACCAGCTGAAGATCTTTTTCTTCCAATGCAGAATAGTCCGGATTCTCCAGTTTGAGGGACTGCTGAACGTAGGTGACGTAAATGTTATAAAATCCGCCGATTTCAGTTGATGGATGAGATCCGTATCTGGCAATTTTAGACATATCCTTTATGCGAAGAAGAGAATATTGTCCGAAAGCAGGAAATAGTTTTGCAACTTCAGGCCTTATATCAAGAAAATTAAACTCTATACCCGAACCGAAACAGTTCTTAAGCAAATGCTTTGTTGTTTCTCCATCCCAGACAAGAAGAACCTGATTCTGAAGATATGAAGGTAGTCTTGTCTGCATAACACTGACAGTGCCGGGAACAATTGTTTCTTCAATTTTGCTGAGGGGAATTAAATTTTTGATTTTGATACATTCAATAGTGTAGGCTTCATTTACAGGCCTTACATTCATCAATGTACATTCTGCCTTATACCATTTTGATTTAGAAAAACGTACTGCAGAAACAAATTTATATACAACTGCCGCCCCTGAAATATCAGGAAAAGGATAACCGGAATCAGGAAGTTTCGGATCAAGATATATTGCATTTTCAGACAGAAGTTCAGGAGGATTATGATGATCCATTACGATAGTATCAATTCCTAAATCTGTTGCATGCTCAATCTCATTATAATTTGAAATTCCGCAGTCAACGGTAATTATAAGACTGCCGTCTTTTGAAGCAAAATCATCCACCGCATCCATGCTGAGACCGTAAGTTTCATCTCCCTGGGGAAGTCTGTAACTAACATCCAGCCCAAGTGAAGAAAGACAGTCATAGAGGATCGTTGTTGCAGATACTCCATCAACGTCCCGGTCTCCAAAAATTAATACTTTCTCTTTTTCTTCTACAGCAGCGAGAACTCTGTCCACTGCATCTTCCATATTTTTAAAATTAAAAGGACTATGCTGAAAGCGGAGATCATCTTCAAGATAGTAAAGGAGATCTTTGCCTTCAACAATTCCTCTTCTGGAAAGCACACTGGCAAAAAGTGAATCGATGCCATATTTCTTAGTTAATTCTTCAATTTCACTTCTTGAAATTTGTTTTTTATTCCAGTCAGCCACTTATCTGATATCCTTTATGATTAATTTTCCGTTTTCAAATTTTTCCTGTGAGTATGATACAGCGGACTTTAATCCTTCAATTCCGCTGTCAAGACTTGCCTGGTCTTTAGCGAAAACTTCCATGATTAAATCACCTTTGTTAACAAAGTCTCCCTGTCTTTTATGGAAAATAATTCCTGAATCTGCATCAACTGAATCTGAAGCTTTATTCCGGCCTACACCAAGATTTATACAGGCAATACCTGTTTTGTAAGCTTCAATTTTCAGGTAGCCGCTGTTTTCAGCAATAAGGTTCTTTGTAAACTTAGAGCGTCTTGTACCTAATTCAGCCATAAGTTTTTCCGGATTTCCCCCCTGAAGCTTTACATTTTCCAGGAATTTTTCCAGGGCTGCACCAGATTCAACAGCTTTTCTGCAGAGTTCCATTCCTTCTTCAATTGAACTTGCCTTTCCCCCAAGGTAAACCATTCTGCCACCGAGAGCCAGAGTTAATTCCATAATATCATCCGGACCCTTGCCCTGAAGGCACTCAATGCTTTCTTCGATTTCAAGATAGTTTCCAGTTTTAAATCCAAGAGGTGTATCCATTCGTGTAAGAAGGGCCATTGCCTTTTTGCCCATTGCCTTTGCTGTGTTTACAAGAAAAGCTGCCAGTTCTTCTGCATCCTTTTCATTCTTCATGAAGGCCCCTGAACCGCATTTAATGTCAAATACAAGGGCATCTGAACCTTCTGCTACTTTTTTTGAGAGAATTGAACTTGTAATCAGAGGAATGCTTTCTACGGTTCCGGTCACATCCCTAAGGGCATACATTTTTTTATCTGCTGGGGCGATTGCAGGTGTTTGCCCCATCATTGCAAAACCTGTCTTTGAAATAATTTCTGCAAATTCTTCCTGCGTAAGGTTAACATTGTAGCCCTGGATGGATTCAAGCTTATCAAGTGTTCCTCCAGTGTGTCCCAGTCCACGGCCACTCATCATAGGAATCTGAACACCGCATGCAGCTACCACTGGTGCAAGAGGAATGGAAATCTTATCTCCTACGCCTCCAGTTGAATGTTTGTCTACGAAAGGGCCTGAAAGTTCCGGATATTTGTCTTTCATTTTATACAGGTCAATAACATCACCTGAGTGAAGCATTGCCTGTGTAAGATATGAAGTTTCCTCGAAAGTCATTCCATTAAAAAAAACACTCATTAAAAATGCTGACATCTGATAATCTGGAATGGTCTGATCAACATAACCCTTTATTAAAAATTTGATTTCATCTTCTGTTAAAGATTGAGAAGGCTGAATAGGAGAGCCTCTTTTTTTCATGATTAAATCTGCTGTTCTCATAATAATCCCACCTGAAAAAAATTTGTTTTATTATATCATATATATCATAGTTAAAGAATATAAAAATACAGTAAACAAGGCAAAATAAAATAAAAAATTATAGAATTGAATGCCCGTCTTCAAGTGTTTTCAGTTTCCCTCCGCAGGCATAGCTTATGAGGCTGAAAACAAAATTCTTTATCTGATAGGCACTGCTGGCACCAATTTGCAATTTTCTGACCTGCCCGGGAGAAAGTTCATTGATTGCTGCCAGGTAGGTTAAAGCATATTTGTCCATAGAGAAAATTTTATCTTCAGAATTATAGTTTTTAATGCATTCATGACAGATAAAACCATTTTTATGATGAATGTAAAATGAATCATACTCTTTTGAAAGAAGGGATTCTCCGCAGTCCTTACAAAGATGAAGGTCCGGCTGCTGTCCAAGAAGGCAGATGTAGCGCCAGAGAAAACGCAGGGTTCCCAGCCTGGCTTCTTCTTCTGTACTTAAATCAATTCCTGTAAGAAAGGCACTGAATAAGATATACGAGTTTTCATAATCTCCTGCGCACCTGGTTTTAAGAAGAATCTCTCCTGCAAGATCAGCTGCCATTATTTTGTAAAGATTCTGCCTTAAATCAAGATGAAAATCTTTAACGTCAAAGTCTGTAATCTTGGAAGATTTTTTGCTTTCATCGTTGTAAAGATAAAGAGTGCCTGTGTTAAAAGGCTGTACCATAGAGCGCAGTTTGCTTCTGGGACCGCCGAAAAGCATTCCCTGGCAGATACCATTTTCCCTGGAAAAATAAGTAACCAGTTTATTGTCTTCTCCAACAGTCTTTAATGTAAGAATAATAGCTTCGGTTCTTTTGTTGCGCTCACTCATACTATTAATATAATGTAAAATTATTACTTTTGGAATGAATATAGACATTAGACTTTTATTAGTTTATAATAAATCTTCGAGGTGAATTGAATGATTTTTCCATTAGAGGAACTTGTAAAATTTAAGGGTGGAATGTATGAAATTACTGTTGCCGCTAGCCGCCGTGCATATCAGCTTGCAATGGTAAAGGACGAAATTTTGCAGGAAAATGACGATAAATCTGTCAGCATTGCAGCTCGTCAGCTTTTCACAAATGAAGTTCAGTACCGTATTGAACGGCCATCTAAATAAAAACAAGGCAATAGTTTGCAAAAACAAATACCTGTTATAACAATTTTCGCCCCAACGGCGTGCGGTAAGACTGCTTTAGCAACCAGATTTTTTGGTAAAAGCAGTCTTTCACGTTTTAAAGGAATGGGGGAACTGATTTCTGCAGACAGTCAGGCCGTATATCAGAAAATGAACATTGGTACGGCAAAGGCAGATGAATCCACAAAAAGCGAACTTCCTCATCACATGATTGATCTCCTTACTCCGGACATTCAGTTTGGAGCAGGGGAATTTGTTACCCGGGCTGATTCTTATGTTCAGGAAATATGGTCCAGGGGCAGGTTTCCTCTTCTTGTAGGGGGAACAGGTTTTTATATAAGAAATTTTCTTCTGGGATTAAGTAAAGCTCCCGAAAGTAACCTTCAAATCCGCAATAAAATAAAAGAAAGAATGACTGTGGAAGGAAATAAAAAACTCTATTACGAATTGAAAAGTGTAGATCCTGTTTATGCAAAAAGAATCCACATAAATGATGAATACAGAATTATCCGGGCACTGGAAGTATATTATTCTACAGGAAAAGCCTTAAGTTCTTACGGGGAAAATGATCAGCTCAGGTCTCAGTATGATTTCGCAACAATAATTTTAACACGGGACAGAAAGGAACTGTATGAAAGAATTGACCAGAGGGTAGAGGAAATGTTTAAGGAAGGCCTGCCTGAAGAGGTTCAGAAATTAGTTAAAGAAGGTTATGATTTTAATAGTCCTGGAATGAAGGCCATCGGTTATAGTGAATTTTTTGACAGTCAAAGCGGCGTGTTAAGAAATGATCTGGAAAATATAAAGAATGAAATAAAACATCACAGTCACCGCTATGCAAAAAGACAGTATACTTTTATGAGGGATATTCCTGGAGCTGTTACGATTCATGCAGACGATGAAGATACATTCTGCCGTGTACTGGAAAACTTCTGCTCTAAATATATGAGTATGAAGCAGAATTTTCCGAATCATCCTCTTCCTGGTGAGGGGCTTTAACAAAACCGTCCGGCTCTTCTTCCAGTGTAGTGTTATCTATTTTTTTTCTGTCATCATAAGGAATGATTATTGTGAAGGTTGTTCCTACATTCAGTTTTGATTCAACCTCCAGGTCCCAGCCGTGAGCGTCTACGATTGTTTTTACATTTGAAAGACCTATGCCCATTCCCTGTTCTCTACGGGAATTTGTGCCCCTGTAGAAGAGATCGTAGATATGGCTTAAATCTTCTTCTGCCATTCCAGTGCCTGTATCTGAAATGGAAATATGGATTTCGGCTTTATGACCTTCCTTTATGCTTTCGTTAATTTTGAAAACTTTCAAGGCAATTGTATCTCCGTCCTTTGTATAACGGAAAGCATTGCTGGTAATATTTTCCAGGGCTCTGTTTACCAAAGCCTTATCCATTGGAACCATAACGTCAGGTGGCAAGTCTATATCAATTGAAATGCATCTTTTATAAACTTCAGACATCTGATTCATGCTGGTGGCAAATTCTTTTATAAAAGGCAGAAACTGAATATTAACCAGTGAAGAAAGCCATTCCTTATTGTCCAGTTTAACATAATTAATAAGATCATTAATCATGGATTCCAGCTGGTCTGCCTTGGTCTGGATGATTTCAATGGAATTTATAATCTGTTTGGGATTGTTGACTACCCCGTCAGTAATGGCTTCAGAATAACCTTTTATAAGGGAAACTGGTGTCCTCAAATCGTGGGAAATACCCATGATAAATTTACATCTGCGCTGCTGGTCATCTTTCAGGGATTCCCGCATTTTTTCAAGGCTTTTGGTGAGGGAAGTGATTTCATTCAGCTTATTTGTACTTGGAATGTCAAATTTTGCATCCAGTTCACCGTTGGCGATTTTTTGAGTGTTTTTTTCAAGAATTGTAATTGAAGATGTAATGTTCCTTGATGTAAGGATAACAAGAATTACTACAAAAAGCTCAAAAATGATTATACCGAAAAATACCGGAATATAGAGTCTGTTTATCAGAGGCCTTTTTGCTCCCGGAACCCTGGATCTTGTAATAGCAAAAACATGACCCATTCTCTGTCTGGCCATTCCGTTAGGGGTAAGCTGGGGTTCATGCTGCAGGGACTGAAACTGATAATCGTATTTATTGTTAGAGGAATTGATTAAAGTAAAAATCTCGTAAAAATCCAGGGAACTGTTTACAGGAAGTTCAGGAATATTTGAGATTATGAATGTATCTTCATAAAGAATTGCGGTCTGAACATTTGGAGGAAGTTCCTTAATCTTTTTTTCAATGGCAACCCATTCATTTTCGTTAAGATTAACGTTGTCCAGCTGCCTTATCTGCTTATACCCCTTCATCAGGTATCTCTGTGGAGAAGAAATGTAATGATATAGAGGTAAGGTTATAGCCATGAGCATCGGAATAAAGATAATGCCTGCTATAAGAATCTTAAACTGGTTCTTAATCTTCATGGTTTTACAGCCAAAAAATTATTTTTGAAACTTCCTCTTATGCCTTATTCTGATTTTCCAGAGCCTTCAATCTGAAATTTGTAGCCCATACCGAACATAGTAGTAATATATTCCGGATGAGAAGGGTCCTTTTCAATCTTCTTACGGAGACGCTGAATGTATACGGCAACAGCAGTAATGTCACCAAACTGAGCTTTCCATACACCCTTGTATATTACTTCCGGACTTAAAGGTTCTCCTGCATGGCGGGCAAGGAATTCCAGAACTTCATATTCTTTTGTTGAAAGCTGAATTTTTTCAGAACCTCTTTTAAGAATACAACTGTTGCAGAGAATTGAATAAGGTCCAAAATTGATTGTTTCTTCAACTGAAGCTTCAGTTTCGTTAAGTCTGTGAAGTTTTGACTGAACTCTTGCTACAAGAACCTTAGGACTGAAAGGTTTTGTAACAAATTCATCAGCTCCAAGACCCAAACCTGCAATAATATCCTCATCTGCATCCCGTGCAGAAACAATTATTACAGGAATAGTTGCTTTGTAGTTTTCACGGAAGTGTTTGAGAAAATCCAGTCCACTCATTCCCGGCAGATTCAAATCCAGGAGAACGAGATCTGGGAGATATGTACCTTCAAGAAGTTTCTGTGCATCTTCAGCACTTTCACAAACCTGGGTATCAAAACCTCCGTTTGTCATATACATGTTAATAAGTTCAGACATTTCAGGAACGTCTTCAATAATCAAAATTTTATTCTTCATATTTTCAGATTAATCCGACTGAGAGTAAATCTCAATAATTAATTTTGTTATTTAAGTGGGAATAACACATTTTTAAACAATCTGAGTTAATAATATACAATTAATTGATTAAAAAAAAGCCTTTTTCCATCAAAAAACTAAATATAAATTAATAAAAACCGATAATTTAAGCGTGTAAGTGGATTTTTTTAATTAAAGCTTACTTGACGATTTTATGTTTACTGTAGAAAATATGGGGTATGATAGAAGTAACTCGCCTTGACGGTAAACGTTATTGGGTAAATCCCCATCAAATCGAAAGTATGGAAGAAAATCCTGACCTTACACTGACACTGCTCTCAGGAAAAAGAGTTGTTGTCAGGGAAAAACCTGAAACTGTAATTCAGCGGATAGTGGAATATAGAAAGAAAATTGGAGTTCTTCATCAGGAACTTTAGTTAAAAACATATTATAATATTGAATGTGATTACTGGGAGGAAGTAATGGATATAGCAACACTGGTTGGTTTTGTAGGTGGACTGGCCATGATTTTCGTCGGAGTATTTACATCCGGCGGTTCTATTTTGGGAATTCTGGATGCTCCATCTTTCTTTGTAACTGTAGGTGGTTCATTCTTCTCACTCTTTATTTGTGCCCCGATGAATCAGGCCTTAGGTCTTTTTAAGATCCTGGGCCGCTGTTTTAAAACATATGATTATGGGGAAAAAGCTACTGTACAGAATATGGTTCAGTTGTCAGAAAAAGCCCGCCGTGAAGGTATCCTTGCCCTTGAAGAAGGTCTTGATGATCTGGATGATCCTTTCCTTAAAGAAGGTCTTCGTCTTATGGTCGATGGTAACGATGGTTCTGCCATTCGTTCTATCCTTGAAAATGAAATGGCACAAACAGAAGCCCGTCATATGGAATGGGCCAACCTTGTTACTCAGTGGGCAGGTTTCGCTCCTGGTTTCGGAATGATGGGTACAGTTATCGGTCTTATCGGTATGTTGAGAAACCTCGAAGATAAATCAAGTCTTGGTCCTAACATGGCCGTTGCCCTTATTACAACACTTTACGGTTCCTTCCTTGCAAACTGGCTTTTCGGTCCTATGGCCCAGAAACTTATCTGGCAGAATTCCAGGGAAATGAACTCAAAGGAAATGATTCTTGAAGGCATTCTTTCCATTCAGACTGGTGATAACCCTCGTATTCTGGCGCAGAAACTTCTTACCTTCCTTGATCCTAAGTCAAGAAAGGCAATTGAAGGCGACGTTCTTAAGGATTAAGGAGCTGGTTAATGGGAAAACGGGAAAAAAAGGAGCCTGCAAAGCCGTCAACCGCCTGGCAGGGTACATATGGAGATATGATTACCCTCATGCTCTGCTTCTTCGTAATGCTTTACGATCCTTCAGAAACAGATGCCGTGCAGATGGCTTCAATGATGGCTTCCCTTTCTAATAATACACCTGGCGGCGGTACTTCATTAAGTGCCGGCAGTCTTGCGGATTTAGGAAATACAGTCAGCTCCCTTCCTTCATCGGAAAGAGGTCATTCAATGGCTGCAGCACGTAAAAAGGCTGTTACTTTATTTGCTCCTGAAATTAAAACAAATAAAATAACAGTAACTTCTGATGAGAGAGGGCTGGTAATTTCTCTGGCTTCAGATGCTTACTTTGAAAGAGGAAGTGCTGAAGTAAACATTGAGGCAACAAGACAGGTTCTTTTGAATCTTGCTGATTTATTTAACGATGAAGAAGTTCGGGGAAGAAGATGGAGAATTGAAGGTCACACAGATAATTCTCCTGTGAATTCCGAACTTTTTCCAAGCAACTGGGAACTTTCAGCTGCCAGAGCGGCAAATGTACTTCATTACCTGTCTGATTTTGGAGTTGATGAAAATCAGTTTTCCATTGCCGGATATGCAGATACAATGCCAAAATTCAGCAATGATACTGAAGAAGGCAGAGCTTATAATCGTCGTGTAGATATAATAATTCTAGACGAGGGACACTTTTAATGATACTATGATTCTGGGACTAGTACAAAATTATAGTATTTCAAATTGGGGGATAATATGGCAGACGATGCAGACGACTTGGGCGGCGGTGGACTTGACGAAGGCGGCTCAACAAAAAAACGTGGAAAGGGAATTTTTCCCGGCATATTAAAGTGGATTTTAATCGGTATTGCAGCCGTTATTCTGGTAGTTACAATCGTAATTATCGTTGATACAATCAGAGATAAAAATTCTAAGCCTCAGACTGTAATAGGAGTTTCTCAGGAATACTCTGTAAATCATCCAAGTTATGACTGGTATACTTCTCTTGACCAGATTCGTACTTTAACAGATGACACAACTCCTGCAAGTGTTACTGTTACAATCGCTCTGGGCTATAAAAAAGATGATAAGGCTGCATCTACAGAAATTACTGAAAAGCGTATTGAAATAATTCACTTCTTAAGACACTATTTCTCTACAAAAACATATGATGAACTTAAACCTTATTATGAAGATATTCTGCGTGAAGAAATTCGAAATCAGATAAATGATGACATTCTTTCTGGTTCAAAGATTCGTGATGTCCGGTTTACTCAGCTGGATGTTGTTCAGCAGTATTGATTCTGATTAAGTTCGAAGATAAATGTATTGGTGGTTTAGATAATGAATGAAGTTCTGTCACAGGATGAAATTGACCAGCTTCTCCAGGCAATCTCTTCAGGGGAAAGTGAGTCTGATGATTTTAAGCCCGTTAATGATACCCGGCGAATTAAAATCTATGACTTTAAGAGACCTGATAAATTCTCAAAAGAACAGATTCGTACAGTTTCCAATATGCACGAATCTTTTGCCCGTTTAACGACAACTTCTCTTTCAGCTCAGCTTCGTACACTGGTTCACGTACACGTTGCTTCTGTAGATCAGCTTACCTATGAGGAATTTATTCGTTCTATTCCAACACCAACAACACTTGCTGTAATAAACATGGATCCTCTTAAGGGAAATGCGGTACTTGAAATCGCTCCTGAAATCACATTCATTATGATTGACCGTTTGTTTGGTGGTTCGGGGGATACTGGCGGAAAAGTAAATCGTGACCTTACTGATATTGAACAGTCAGTTATGGAAGGAATTATAGTCCGCATTCTTGCAAATATGCGTGAAGCCTGGACTCAGGTAATTGATTTAAGACCTCGTTTGCAGCAGATTGAGACCAACCCTCAGTTTGCACAGATTGTTCCGCCAAACGAAATGGTTATTCTTGTAACCCTTGAAATTAAAATTGGTGAGGAAGCAGGTATGATGAATATTTGTATTCCTTACATTACAATTGAACCTATCGTTTCAAAACTTTCTACTTCATTTTACTTTAGTTCTGTACGCCGTGGTTCTACAACACAGTATCTGGGTACACTTAAGGAAAAACTTTCTGATGTAGAAATGGAAACTGTTGCTGAAGTAGGTTCCATTGATGTTCCTATCCGTGATGTTTTGAACTTAAGGGTAGGTGATGTTATCAGACTGACAAACGTAAGGGTTTCAGATCCTCTGGTTCTCTCTGTTGGAAACCAGAAAAAATTCTATTGTCAGCCTGGAATTGTTGGTAAAAAAATGGCCGTTCAGGTTATTGGTAAAATAAAAGATGAAAATGAAGATGAATTCGAAGAATTAACTGCGGAAGAAGGAGATACATTATGAGTGAAGGATCAATTTCTCAGGAAGAAATCGACGCATTGCTTTCAGGCGTAGATATGGGTGGCTTGAGTGGAGCAGTGCCTGCTACTTCTGCCGGCTCAACAAACATTGATGTTCCTACACTGGAAAAATTTACCAGTGGAATCAAAGATAGATTAGCTGAAAACCTTAAGAATTTTACTTCAGGTGAAGCTTCAATCGGTACACCTGTAGTTGAAATTTCTGACAGGGATCAGCTTCTTGCAAAGATTCCGGAAATTGTTGTAGCTGTAATGGCTGATTACAGTACAGGTCTTAATGGTGACCATCTTTTTGTTCTTTCAAATGAATTTGCCCAGAAAATTGTTTCTCTTGTAAACAAAGAGGAAGAACCATCTATTGATGATATGGCTCTTTCACTGATCTCTGAAGCAATCAACATGCATTCAAGTACAGAAATTGATGAACTTGCAAAATCAGGTAAACTGCCTGGCCTTGCAACCGGTGTACCTGAAGCAGTGAATCAGCCTAAGGCAATGATTCGTATTCCTCAGGGAAAATTTGCACTTTTTACTTTCCCTATTACTCTGGATGGTCAGCCATATACTTTGTGGGAAGCTGTATCAGGTCCTGTTGCTGAAGGAATGGTTAATGCTCTTGGAGGCGGCCAGTCTGCTCAGAGTGCTCCTAATCCAATGGGAGGCTTTTCTGCTCAGCCAATGCAAAATATGACCGGTGGTATGCAGATGCAGCAGCCTATGCAGGGAATGGGGATGGGCATGATGCAGCAGCCGGTACAGAATATGGGAATGGGTATGGGCATGATGCAGCAGCCAATGCAGAATATGGGTATGGGCATGATGCAGCAGATGCAGACACCTCCTAATGTTCAGTCCCTTTCTTATCCTAATCTTGCACCTACAATGACTACCCCTGAACAGGGAAACATTGGACTTATCATGGACGTATACATGGAAGTCACAGTAGAATTAGGTCGTTGTAAAAAGACAATTAAGGAAATCCTTGGAATGGGCGAAGGTACAATCATTGAGCTGGATAAACTTGCCGGTGAACCTGTTGACATTCTTGTAAATCATAAAGCAATTGCAAAGGGTGAAGTTGTAGTAATCGATGAAAACTTCGGTGTCCGCGTTACTGAAATTCTTCCTTCAATTGAACACGTTACACAGCAGATGTAATTTTTTAAAGGCAGACCTTGTGGAAGATCTGCCTTATTTAATAAATAATTAAAGAATTTCTTAGCAGCAAAATGTGGGGATCGGGCTGCATAAAAAAGAATTCTTTAGGGTGGAGGATATTACGAAATACTCATTCAAAAAAGGCCTTAAGTTTTTATTTGCTTTAAGCGCCTTCCTTTTCATAAACCAGTTTATTTTTTCTCAAGTCAATAATAGTTCAGAATCAGAAAATTCAGGTGTAGTCATTGAAAATGAAGACAATCTGCCTTCTGAAAATGAAATTAAGATTAATGAAGCGGATGAAAGTAATCTTCCCTTAAACAATACTCCTAACACTGGAAGATCAATCTGGATTTTTATCAGAATGATTCTTGTCCTGATTTTTATAATTGCAATCATCTACATCATTTCAAAATTAATGAAGAAAAACTCCAATGCCCCTTCAAAAGAGGATGAATTCCTGAGGGACGTTGCTTCAATTGCAGTTGGTCCTAATAAATCAGTTCATGTGGTTACATTAATGGATCAGGCTTATATGATTGGAGTTTCTGATAATTCCGTAAATCTCATTGCCAGGGTTGAAGATAAAGAGTTGATTAATGCAATGAATGTTTATGCTGATGATCATATTGGTCAGAAAAAGTCTTTAAATTTTTCACAGATTCTTGATCTTTTTACACAGAAAAAAACAAAAGATTCAAATGAAAATAAAAATGATGGAGCTACCAGACAAATCCTGAATATGCTCAGAAAAAACGGAAACCGCTTAAATAAAAAAGATGATGAGGAGTAGTATGACTTTTGATTCTTCAAAAAGAACTTCAAAACTTGAAGTAAAAAAGGCTGTAAAAAAATACTCCCTCAGATTTGCAGTGATTTTACTGTTTGCAGTTCTCTGTATTCTGCCAGTAGCCTCACAATCTTCCGGTAATCAGAATTTTCCAGAGGGATCCACATTAGGAACTACAGAAATGTCAACTCGTGTTATTGATATGGATATTCCCAATATCAGTATAACAGCTACATCTCCTCAAAGTGGAAAGGAAGTTGCTTTTTCTGTTCAGCTTATGCTTGCCCTTACTCTGCTTACTCTTGCTCCAAGTATTTTAATTCTCATGACCTGTTTTCTGAGATTTTCAATTGTACTGGATTTTATTAAAAGGGCACTTTCCCTTCAGCAGGTTCCTCCTACAGCAGTTCTTAACGGTATTGCACTTTTCATGACTCTCTTCTGTATGTGGCCTACATTCAAACAGGTTTACGATGTTTCCTTTCAGCCTCTGCAGCGGAATGAAATCACTTTGACTGAAGCTATTGATAAAGCCCAGGGGCCTGTACGCTATTTTATGTATCAGCAGATGGAAGATGATACAAGTTATATTGCAACTTTTATGAGTATGGCAAAAATGGAAAGACCAAATACTCTTGCAGATGTACCTACTTATATTTTGATTCCTGCATATATTCTTCATGAACTTACAGCTGCTTTTAAAATAGGTGTAATGCTCTATCTTCCGTTTATAATAATTGATATGGTGGTGGCTAGTATCCTTATGTCTATGGGTATGATGATGCTGCCTCCGGTTCAGATATCAACACCATTTAAAATCATGCTTTTTGTTCTTGTTGATGGATGGGGTCTTTTGACTCAGCAGCTTTTTGTAAGCGTAATTCATTAAATCCGGGAGGAGTGAAAAATGAGCCTTAATGAAATAACTCTTCTTCTTCAGGGAGGCATTTGGGAAGTTTTTGTTCTGATTGCACCTATCCTCGGTTCAGCCCTGGTTATTGGTTTAATAATTGCGATATTTCAGGCAACTACTTCCATACAGGAACAGACTCTTACGTTTCTACCAAAACTTCTGGTAATTCTCCTGGTTCTTGCACTGCTTGGTGGATGGATGTTTGCCCGCATGAGAAATTATACAATTAATCTTTTTAATCTGATTCCTCAGATTGATTAATTCAGGTGGAGAGTTGTAAAAGAAAAGTATGCTAGATCAAATTGTAAGTTCAGCACCTGTCTTTCTTCTTGTAGCAGTAAGGTGTTTTGGATTAATAATGACACTTCCTCTTTTCTCATCCAGGTCCATTTCCCGTATAGCAAAGGTTGCTCTTTGCGCTTACATGGCATATTTTATTTTTCCTCAGGTTTCCCTGGTGTCTGGTCCATACGCTGATTATGCTTCTTTTATATCTCCAGACGGTAAATTCAATCTTGGTTATATATTCTGCCTGATAGGGGAAGGTCTGATAGGTATAATACTTGGGTTTTACATCAATATAATTTTTGCAGCTTTTTCTACAGCCGGTCAGTTTTTTGCATTTCAGATGGGTTTTTCTGCTGCTGAAGCCTACGATTCTTTAAGTCAGGTAGAAAATCCTTTGATGGGGCAGTATTTAAATTTCGTTGCATTACTGGTTTTTATCAGCAATCACTGGTTTCAGAAACTTTTTTTAAGCGGACTTTTAGATAGTTTTAAATCTATTTCTGCACTGGCAATTGTTGAGCATAATCAGGAATTGATGAATTTTATGCTGACTGCATTAACTCATCTTTTTTTTAATGCCCTTCTAATTGCACTTCCTGTAATGGCAACTTTGTTTTTAATAAATGCAGCTATGGGAATTTTATCAAAAGCGGCTCCTCAAATGAATATGCTGTCTGAAGGTTTTCCAATTTTAATGCTTACATCCTTTTATATTTTAACAAGTCTTTTGCCTTCTCTGGTAAACTTATTTACTTCAAGTTTTTCTGAAGGTCTTAATGAAATTCAAAATCTTTTTCTAAAACTTGGAGGGCAGATAAAGTGAGTCAGATTGATTTACAGTGGTTTGCTGCTGAAGATGAAGGAAAAACCGAAAAGCCTTCGGAGTATAAATTAAGAAAAGCCCGGGAAGAAGGTCGTGTTGCCAAAAGTCAGGAGTTAAATGGAGCGGTAGTTTTTCTTTTTACAACAGTTCTCCTTATTATAATGGGACCAAGACTCCTGAAAAGATGTCAATATATTTTCACTTATTTCTTTTCAAGTATAAATAATGATGTAAATGATCCGGAATTTTATCTTTTTTTTATACAAAACTTTTTAATCTGCATTTTGCCTTTTGCCGGACTGGGGCTTCTGGCTGGGGTTATTGCAAATGTAGTTCAAAACAGAGGATTCCTTTTTACAACAAAAACAATTCAGCCCAAATTTTCCAAAATTGCACCTAAATTCGGTGAATATTTCAAGAGAACTCTTTTTTCCTTTCAGGGGGTATTTAACTTTTTTAAATCTATTATAAAAATTACTGTTCTTGCAATTGTAGCTTTTTTTATTATAAGGAGACGTATTCCTGAAATCCTTGCAACGCAGAATTCGGGTGGTGTCCTGGCCGCCTTGAAAATAGTAGGTAAAACTGTAGGTGAGATGCTTCTGATTGCCGTGGTGTTTCTTCTTGTTGTTGGAATTGCTGATTACTTTGTTCAGCGGAAAACTTTTATGGACAGTATGAAGATGACTAAGCAGGAAGTTAAGCAGGAATACAAGGAAATGGAAGGAGACCCAGAAGTAAAGCAGCATCTGGAATCTGCTCAGAGGGAAATGCTCAGGACCAATATTAATAAAGCCGTACGTGAAGCGGATGTTGTTATTGCTAACCCGACTCACTTTGCAGTTTCCCTTCAGTGGCAGATGGGAATGCAGGATTCCCCCCAGGTTACTGCAAAAGGAGAAGATTTAACCGCCCTCAATATGAGAAAAATTGCGGAAGAAAATCATGTTCCTGTTTATGAAGACAGGCCTTTGGCAAGAACTCTCTATACAAATTTGGAAGTTGGTGATATTATACCTATTGAGTATGCTATGGCTGTTGCCACTGTTTACAAGCAGATTGGATATATGGAAAAGCATTCTTCATAATAAAAAATTGAATATAATTAACACAAAGTGGGTGGGGACTCTATGCCAGAAGAGAGGCTAAGTGTTAGGGAACGTTTAAGTTCACTGTTTAAAGGCGGATATCTTGCCATAGGACTAGTTGTAGTAATCCTATTTCTTATCATTCCTCTTAATAAGACAATAATCGATATTGCTATGGTAATAAATCTTGCAATGTCTTTTGTAATAATGATTACTGTCATTTATATGAAGAGAGCGGCTGATTTCACTTCTTATCCCCGGGTTGTTCTCATAATGACAATTTTTGGTCTGGCTATAAATGTTGCTTCTACAAGAAATATTCTTTATCATCCTGTAACTGCTTCAGGAACAACTGTTCATCTTGAAAGTCAAAGTGAAATGGTTCAGGCATTTGCAAATATTGTTGCCGGAAGTAACGTTATTCTTGGTATAGTAATTTTTGTAATCCTCATAATTGTTCAGATGCTGGTTATTACAAAAGGTGCTGACCGCGTTTCAGAAGTTTCTGCAAGATTTACTCTGGATAGTATGAATAATAAAATGTTTGACATCCAGAATGATTTAAATGCAGGAATTATTACAGAAGAAGAAGCCGCTCTCAAAAAGAAGCAGATCCGTCAGGAAGTGGACTTTTATTCAGCAATGGATGGTTCTACAAAATTTGTAAGTGGAAACGTAAAAGCAGGAATTGTAATTACTGTAATCAACTTAATCGGTGGATTTGCTGTAGGAATGATTCAGGGAGAACTTTCTGCTCAGCAGGCTCTTGATACTTATGCCAAACTAACAATTGGTGACGGTCTTATGTCTCAGATTCCGTCATTGATACTTTCTTTCTCAACCGGTTTGCTTGTAACAGGTTCAAGTTCTGAGCAGTTACTTTCGGAACAACTTAAGGAACAGTTCTCAAAGGATGGTCTTCAGTACATTGTTGTAGGTGCGATTCTAGCTGTTCTGGGAATTGCATTTCATAATCTTGCAAGTCTTGTCCTTATTCCAATTGGCGGATTGCTGGTATTCATTGGAGTACGATTACGAAGGGCTGAAAAAGCAAAGAGAGCGGCAGAAGAAGCAAAAGAAGCTGAAAATAAAGCCCTTAATCAGAAGGGATCAAGTCCAGAGGATATTTCACCTGTTATTAATCAGGATCCTCTCACGATTGATATTGGTATTGCCCTTATACCTCTGGTGGAAAAAGAAAAAGGTGCTGAACTTCTTGAACGTATTCCTAGAATCAGGAAAGAATCTGCGTTGAATCTGGGACTTGTAGTTCCTCAAATTCGAATAAGGGATAATATGTCTCTGGAACCGGAAGAATATGTTGTTAAAATCTGGGGAAATGTTGTAGGAAGATCCAAATTGAAAATGGGGCATTATATGTGTCTCAATACGGGCAATGTTCCCAGGGACAGAGAAATTAAAGGTGAACCAACTGAAGATCCTGCATTTAAAATGAAGGCTATCTGGATTCCTGAATCAAAAAGGACGGAGGCTGAAAATGCAGGGTATGCAGTTATTGATTTACCGACAATAATTGCAACTCACCTTACTGAAATTATCAGAAAGCATGCAGCAGATATTCTTAACAGGCAGGATGTTGATAAAATCCTTCAGGAAATCAAAAAAACAAATCCTGTTGTTGTTGAAGAAGTTCTTACCGGTGAAAACAAGCTTACAGTGGGTGATGTTGAAAGAGTATTCAAAAACCTTCTGGAAGAACAGGTTAGTATTAGAAATACTGTTAAAATCCTTGAAACACTTGCAGACTGTGCAAGATATACAAAAGATCTTTATATGCTCACGGAAAAAGTTCGTGAGTCAATTGGGCAGCAGATTTGTAATGAATACGTGGACAGCAATGGTGTTCTTCATGTACTGAGACTTTCTCAGCAGATTTCACAGCTTGTTATGGAGCATGGAGTTCAGCAGCCGGGAGAAAAACCTTTTGTTGCCTTTGATCCGGAGACTGCAAGAGCATATCTTAATGCTGTTACAGGCAGTATTGCAGCTGTTAAAGACAGGGGATACCTGCCGGTTATTATATGTCCTAGTCAAATAAGATACCTTGTAAAATCGGTTTCTGAAAGAGAGTGTCCGGGAATTGTTGTATTATCTGTAAACGAAGTAATGGCTGCAGGAAACAGTATTAAGGTGGAGGAAATTGGTGAGATCGAATTACAATGAGGAAAAAGTTCCAGAAATTCATACTATCCGTGGTAAATCACTGGATGAATGTAAAAATAAATTAAATAAATCTCTTAACGGTAATTACGAAATAATAGACTGGAGAACTGTAGAAGAACAGGGGCTTTTTAAAGTAAAAATGGAGGTTGAAGCTAAATATATTACAAAACTTAAGCCTTCAGTTCCTTCAGATGAAAAAAAGTCTTTTGCACAAAATCAGACAGATATTCTTAAAACTCTGACTCAGGGAAAAGATATTTCTAATGTTCAGGAAATTGCCAGACTTGGAAAACAGATATCTCAGATTCAGCAGCAGTTGAATGCGGGACTTAATAAAATATATGAAGATTCTGTAGAACACGAAGTTCATAAAAATATTACCAAAATGGAAGAACTTCTCAGGGCAAATGAATTTACAGAATCATACATTCTTAAGATGCGTGAAAAAATGAAATCATTAAGCCTGGAGCTCCTTGATGATTTCGATATGGTGCAGAAGAAAGTTGTAGACTGGATTGGTGAAAGCGTTAATGTTGCCAAGAAAACAGTTCACCGCCCGCCTCATGTAATTGTAATTGTAGGGCCGACTGGTGTTGGAAAAACAACAACCATTGCCAAACTGGGTATAAAAATACGTCTTGAAAATTCCAGAATAAGGGATAAAGATCCCCTTGCAGAAGAGAAAGTTGTGAAATATATGACAACAGACAGAATGAGAATCGGTGCATTTGAGCAGCTTTCTAAATGGGTTCATGCAATTCAGGATGAAGATGAAGAAGTTCTTGTTGCAGAAGATGCAGATGAATTAAAAAAACTATTTAATCAGTATAAAGATAGTTCTGATTATTTTCTGATTGATACTTCCGGCTTTAGTCCTAATGATCATGAAAATATTGGAAAGATGCTCAGCCTTTTTGAAGTCAAGAGCCTTCATGCTGATATAAATCTGGCAGTTTCTGCCAATACAAAAACATCAGATTTGAAAAAGATTCTTCAGAATTATGAACCTTTTGCATATCAGAATGTTATTGTAACAAAATGTGATGAAACAACATCTTTGGGTAGTGTTATTTCAGTACTATCAGAAAAAAATAAGTCTGTTTCATATGTGACTACAGGTCAGAATCCAAGTGAAATTGAAGAAGCAAATCCTATCTTCTTTTTAAGAAATCTGGATGGTTTTACTATTGATCGGGATCACCTGGAGGAAAAATTCGGCAAGGCTCAAGATAAATAATAATTCTGCCGAAATTGTAATAAAGTCAGGAGTATTTAATTATGGATGATCAGGCAGAAGAACTGCGCTCTCTTTTAGGAAACGAAAAAACAGGCAAAAAAAACGGCCATAAAACAAGAATCATTGCAATTACCTCTGGAAAGGGCGGTGTTGGAAAAACTAACATTGCTGTAAATATGGCAATTGCTTATGCCCAGTTAGGAAAAAAGGTCATTCTTATTGATGGTGACCTTGGAATGGCAAATGTAAATGTTTTGCTTAATGTTGTTCCTCAATATAATCTTATGCATGTAATTAATCACCAGAAAAAAATGGGTGAGATTATTCTTGATACTGAATACGGTATTAAATTTATTGCAGGAGCCAATGGTTTTTCTAAAATTGCCAATATGTCAGTTGAAGAACTTGAATATTTTGCAAAAGAATTTGCTTCCCTGGGAAATGCTGACATCATAATTATTGATACTGGTGCAGGTATTACAAACAATGTAACTCAATTTGTTGCTGCTGCTGATGAATGCTATGTAGTTACAACTCCTGAGCCGACAGCCATTACAGATGCATATGGAATCATAAAAATTCTTACAACAGAATTACTGAACAAAAATCTCAATATAAAGCTTCTTGTGAACAGGGTTCATTCTGCTGATGAAGGAAAACGTATTTCAGAAAGAATCATTACAATCGTAGGTCAATTCCTTAATTACAAGGTTGAATACATTGGTTTTGTATACGATGATCCTTCAGTTCAGACTTCAGTTATTCGTCAGAAACCATTTATGGCTGTAAATCCGTCTTCAAAGCCATCAGTCTGCCTTAAGCACATTGTTGGACGTATTGAAAAATCTGAACTGGGTGATGACAGTAATGTTTCTAACTTCCTGAAGAAATTCATGAGTGGAAAGAAGAAGCGTTAAAATTACAAAATATTACCATTTTTAACTAAAATTTCTCTTCTTATTAGTCATTTTTAAGGAATAACTTGACCTCGGACATTTTTTATCGTACCATTATAAAAAGGGTGGAGGATAAAAAATGTTAAAGCCAAAAAGGATAGTAGTGCCTTTTTTTATAGGCTTTGTTCTTTCTTTTCTAATAAGCATAATTTCTACAAAACATTTTGGACCTTCTCTTTTAAGAGCCCTGATTTTCGGACTTGTATTTGCCGGAGGAGCTATAGGAATTACTTTTCTGTGGAGAAAATTCCTTGATGCAGAAGGGGTAATGAGTGAAGATTCGTCTCCTTCTTCAGCAGGTAAGGCTGTGGGAGGACATGTTGATATCACTTTAAGTGATGAAAATCTCACTGAAGACGGGTCTGGTTTACGGTTTTCTGTGGATTTGAACCGGCAGAAGATGAATGAGGAAGAAAAAATAAAGTCTGATGAAAGAATTAAGGATTCTGAACCTTTAAGCAGCGGTGGAACATCTCAATCTGTTAATGAAGCTGCAGCAAAGGCTGTATCTGATGTTAAGTCATCTGCTGATAATGGATCTTCTTCGTCTTCAGCAGAAAGTTCATCATCTGCTTTTAAACCAGTTAATTTAGGTGAAAAAATAGACTCTTTTCCTTCTCAGGAAGAAATTGCAGAGTCAAAAAAGTCAGCCCGGTCACTGAGCCGTGAAGCTGATATAAAAGAAGTTGAAGAATTGCCGGATATTGCAGAAATGTCTTCGATTGGAGGTTTGGATTCCCAGACTTCCATGGCATCGGAATCTGGTGAAGGAAGCGGTTTAGACAGTGATTTCATGGAAGTGGAAACTGCAACTGCGGCTTCCCTGGATTTTGGAAAGGGAAAAGCTGAAGAAGCGAAATCCCATGATGTTGAGACAATGGCAAAAGCAATTTCAACTTTGCTAAAGAAAGATGACTAAAGTTGTCTATTGCAATTTTTAGGTTATAATACTTGTTATGGGCGAGTCAAAATTTTTATTTTGATGAACCTTAAGTGCATAATTAATTTAAGAATTTAAATAAGGGTGTGGAATAATGGCTGATTCTGAGATGGATGAAAAAGAAGAAGAGAAACTCTGGCGCGAATACAAAAAGAACAGATCTCCTTCCATCAGAGACAAATTCATTAGACAATATATGCCGCTGGTAAAATATGTAGCCGGTAAAGTATCCACTGGCATGCCTGATAATGTGGAATATGATGATCTTGTTGGGTATGGTCAGTTCGGTTTGCTGGACGCTATAAGTAAATATGATCCTGATAAAGGTGTAAAATTTAAGACTTATGCGGTGACAAGAATTCGCGGAGCTATTTTTGATGAACTTCGTGAAATGGACTGGGTTCCACGTTCTGTTAGACAGAAATCCCGGGAAATTGAAGATGCAATTGTAACTCTGGAATCTAAATTAGGAAGAACGGCAACTGATGCAGAAATTGCAGAATCAATGGGAATGACAGAAAGTGAATATCAGTCTGCTGTAATGAAAGTGAGCGGAACCTCTGTACTTTCACTTAATGATGTCTGGTATTCTGGTGATGACAGCGACCATATGTCTATCGGGGATTCAATCGAGGCTCCTTCATCACTTAATCCTGATGTAATTGTGGAAAGGGAAGAAGTTCGTCGTGTAATTATTCAGGCAATCAAAGAACTTCCGGAAAATGAGAAAATGGTAATCGTTTTGTACTATCATGAAGATTTGACCTTTAAGGAAATTGGTCAGGTTTTGAATGTTAGTGAAAGCCGTATTTCTCAGCTTCATACAAAAGCAAACCTTCGTCTGAGGGCTAAGTTAACCAGTCTTAGAAAAGGAATTTTTTAAGATAATACAGGGCATTTTATTAGAGTTAAATAATGTAAAAACAGGAGATAGCATCATTGGTAAATCTTGATAGAATCAGAATTGATCTTGAAGACCAGCTGGCAGTAGATAAAGAAATTACTACGGTAGATGTTATCGCAGACACTATTGAAGAATGTCTTCAGGATGCTTCTGTGCAATTAAATACAAAAATCTCTGACCTTCAGTATGAAGTTATTGAAAAAGGTTTTCAGGGGATTGTTGGTTTAATGAAGAAACCCTGGAAATTAAAGGTATACGAAAATCCTAAAATCATTCAGGCTAAGAAGAAAGCTGAAGCTGCGGCTGCTGAATTTGACGAAATGGGTCTCGGCGGTGAAGTTAAGATTGTTGATAAGGACGGATTCTTTTACATTCATCGTTTTGGTTCTGATATTTGTCTTAAGGTTATTCTACCTACAGGAAGCGGAAAACCTGTAAATACTAAAGAAGTTATTAATTTTGCAAAAAGAGAAGATACTCTTGAAGTTTACGAGGATGAAGTAAAGAGACTTTGTAAATCAGGAACTGACGGACAGTATTTCCCTATAGGAAAATTTAAGCATGAACCTGCAGGGGATGCAAGTATGGCAGTTGATATTGCTAAGGATGAAATGAATGCAACTATATATGTTTCTCCTCCTTCAATGTCAGGTTCGGAAATTTCTCCTCAGGCAATTAAACAGGCCCTTATGACTCAGGGAGTTGTAGCGGGTATATCAGAAGAAAAAATTTCTGAATTTATTGATATGCCGGTTTACAATGCTTCTTATGAAGTTGCTCATGCTATTGAACCTGTAGACGGAAGGGATGCATATATTTCCTATAATTTTGAAACTGACAGATCTAAACTCAGACTGCAGGAAAGCGATACCGGTCAGGTAAATTTTAAAGAGCTTAATTTGATACAGAATGTTGTAGAAGGGCAGGCTCTTGCTGAAAAAATGCTGCCTCAGAAAGGTAAAGGTGGAAAAACTGTAACCGGCCGTTATCTTGAAGCAAAAGACGGTAAGGATATTAAAATCCTTCTTGGACAGAATGTGGCCTTTGATTCTGACGGAAAAACAATTATTGCTACTAAGAGCGGTCAGGTAATGCTGATTAACGACAAGATTACCGTTGAAGAAATCTATGAAGTTAATGGTGTTAATATTAAAACTGGAAATGTTTCATTTATGGGAACAGTTATCTGTCATGGAAATGTTGAAGACGGTTTTGATATTAAAGCTGACGGTAACATTGAAATATATGGCTCTGTAGGAAATAGTCACATAGAAGCAAAGGGAGATATTATTATTTCTCAAGGTGTCATGGGACGTGATGAAGGTACAATTAAAACTGAAAAATCACTCTGGGCACGCTTTATTCAGAATACAAAGGTTGAAGTTGGAGATAGTGTAGTTGTAAATGATAATATCATGAACTCTGAAATACTTGCCATGAAAAAGATTATTCTTCGTGGTAAGCGTGCTCAGATTATTGGTGGCCACCTTTTTGCGACAGAAGAAATAACTGCGAAATTTATAGGTTCCCCTGGTGGTGGTACAGAAACTTTACTTGAAGTAGGTTTTGATCCAAAGGCTAAGCAGCGATTAAAAGAACTGCAGGAATCTTCTTCTTCTCTGTCAAAGCAGCTGGAAGAAATTGAGCTTAACATTTCAACTCTTGAAAATCAGAAAAAAATACGTCGTTCTCTTCCTAAGGAAAAAGAAGAGAGCTTAAAGAAAATGATGACAGAGCGCGACACCTTGAGCAGCCAGGTTCTTGAAATCTCCAAAGAGATTGAAGAGATTGAAAAACGTCTTCGTGAACTTAAGGTTGTAGGAAAGGTTAATGCCTCTAACACTGTTTATGCCGGATCTAAAATTGTCGTTCGCGATGAGAAAGATGAAGTGAAAAACGATGTAAAGGCTGTTACGTTCTACTATGATCAGGGCTTTGTCAGACGTGGTAAGTATGACGCTTCAGCAGTTACAGAAAATGTTGAGGCACCAGATGGCTATACATCCAATTGATTTATCTACTGTTTATACTCAGCTTGATACAGTTGCAAAATTAACTCCAGCCAGTCAGAATCAAAATCAACAGCTTGCAAGTTCAATGGCTATTGTACAGGAAGGCCAGAAAATGCAGGAAGAGGCTGAAGGTGTAAAACAACTGGAGCAAAGTTCTGAAACTGATTCAGCAAAGATTACGGATCAAAAAAAGTCTGGCAATGAAAACCCGCAGTCAGAAAAGAGAGAGAAAAAGTCCCTTCAATCAGATGAAGTGATTGAAGAGAAGAAAAAAATTCAGATATCAGATCCAAGACTTGGAAATCATATTGATGTTACAGGTTAGGTGATTCTGATTTATTAACCGGTGAATTATTTATGGTTGCAGCTGTAATTCTTTTAACAATAATGTGTGCTTTTAACATAATTATGTGGACAGTATTTCTTGCCCGTTTCAAGAAACTTTTTGGGGCTGAGGATGTTGTTGATGAAACCAGGCAGATTTTAAATAATATGCTCAGGGATATGAATAATAATGCTGAAAGAGACATCAATCTTCTTGAAAATAAAATTCAAGAGTTAAAGGAAGTGTCTAAAGAAGCTGATAAACACATTCTTTTATTAAATAAAGAACTTGAACAGAAAACAAAGGAAAAAATCTTTTATTCAGAATTGTCTGCTGATGAAAAAAATATAAGAAAAAAGTCTCAGGGAAAATATATAAATCCTGCTCAGCGTTATCTTGACGAACAGAAACAGGGGCGGCTTTTTGAAGAAAATGAATCATCTCCTGTGCAGAAAAGTGGAAGAAAATCCTCTGAAAAAGCAACTGAAAAATCTGCAAAAAAGACAAATGATAGTATAAAGTCTAAGGCTGATAGCAGTAAAAAAAATGTTATTCCAAATGTCCCTGAATATACTAAAAGTGCAGACCCGATTGTACCAAAAAAGACTGTAAAACAAAGGATTCACGAGCTTCACAAAAAGGGAAAGAGTGATTCAGAAATTGCTTATGAACTGGGTTTAAGTCTTCAAGAGGTTAAGTTTTCACTTGAAATTCCATAAAACTCTAGTTATCATAACTATATGTCAAATATTAAAGTCAAAAAATCTACATTTGGTGTTTTATCTGATGGAAGAGAGGTGTCTCTCTACACTGTTTCTAACGGACAGATGTCTTTTTCTGCAACTGACTATGGCTGCACACTAACAAGTATTATCCTGCCTGCTAAAAATAATCAAACAATTGATGCACTTCTGGGCTTTCATTCTCTGGAAGGGTGGCTTAACAACGATTCCTGCTTTGGAACTGTTGTGGGTCGTTATGCAAATCGTATAGGTTCTGCTTCCTTCAAACTAGATGGTCAGGAGTTCAAGCTTGACAGGAACGATGGTCAGAATACTCTTCACGGAGGATTTGACCGCTGGGAAAAGAAACTCTGGTCTTCACAAATTGTAAAGACAAAAAATGGAAAGGGAATTCTTTTTTCAAGGGTAAGTTATGATGGGGAACAGGGCTTTCCTGGTGAACTGGTTGTAAATGTTACTTACACATTAAACGAAAAAAATGAACTTACTCTGGATTATCAGGCTGTAGGCAGTAAAGATTGTCCTGTTAATTTAACTAATCATGCTTATTTTAATCTTAAGGGATATAATGGTGGCGATGTAGGAGACCAGAAACTGGAACTTAACTGCCCTTATGTTCTTGAAGTTTCTGATGAGTTGATTCCGACCGGTAAACTTCTTGATGTAAAAGATACCTGTTTTGATTTTACAAAACCTAAATTAATTGGTCAGGATATCAGTGAGACTGCTCACGGTTATGATCATTGTTTCTGTCTTGACAACTATGACGGCTCTCTAAGACAAATCGGAAAAGTGACAGATCCTGCAAGCGGAAGAAGTATGGTTGTTAAGACAACTATGCCTGGAGTTCAGTTTTATACTGCAAATTTCATTGATGGAATTGTGGGAAAGAATGGCTTTAAGTATTCAAACCATGGAGCTTTCTGTCTTGAAACTCAGCATTATCCTGATGCTCCTAACAAGGAAAATTTCCCTGACAGCGTTTTGAAAAAGGGAGATGAATATCATCATATTACACAGTATATATTTACTTGTTAAACTGACTGTTTAAAAACTTCGTCGGAGAGAACAGTTAAGCTAAACGGTATAAAAAATTAATATAGAGAGGTCACAATGGACGTCCAGTTACAGGAATTGATTGACAAAATCAAAAAAGACGGTGTTGCCAGTGCAGAAGCTCAAGCAAAAAAAATTATTGCTGAAGCTGAAAAAAAGGCAATATCAATTATTAATGACGCAGAAGAAAAGGCCGACAGCATCATTAAAAGTGCAAAGGCTGAAACAGCTCGTATGGAAAAGGCCAGCGAAGATGCAATTACACAAGCTGGACGTAATCTGATTATTACATTCAGAGATGGAATTAATAAGGAACTTTCAGCAATAATTAATGAACAGACTGATAAGGCTTATGATAAAGATCTTCTGAAAAAACTTATCCCGGAAACCGTAAAGGCCTGGGCTGACAAGAAGGAAGCTGAAAGTCTGTCTGTACTTCTTCCTTCAAAAGATCTTAAGGCTCTTGAAGCAAGCCTTAAAAGTGCTCTTAAAGCTCAGATTAAGAAGGGCCTTGAAATTAAGGGTGATGCATCTCTTTCAAGTGGATTTAGAATCGGGACAAAGAATGGAGAAGCCTTCTATGATTTCTCTGCAGAAGAAGTTGCAGGTCTTTTCTCAGCATATCTTAATCCAAAAACAACAGAACTTATGAAAAAGGCTGCTGCTTCCCTTAATGCTGATAATACTGCTGAAGAAAGTGGAGCTGCTGTAAAAGAGGAAAAAATCCTTCCTGCAGAAAAAAAGCCTGCTAAGAAGAGTGCTTCTGCTGCTTCAGGAAAAAAGCCTGCTGCAAAAAAGCCTGCTGAAAAAAACAGCGCTAAAAAAGGAAAGAAATAGTGAAACATCTTTATTATTTGGTATCACAGTTGCCTTCATTCTCATCAAGTGCTGATTCCAATAATAAGCTTCCAATCACTACAGAGTATTTTAAAGATTTATGCCAGCGTTTCATGTCACCGGAAGATGCAGAAACGGCAAGTAAACTTTCTTTAGAGCCGCCTAGAGTAAAGGAAAGCACTGGTTCAGTTTTTCTTGATACATGGTACCAGCAGGAGAGAAAATTAAGATTTGCTCTTGCTCAGCTCCGTGCTTTGAAAATGAAGAAGGATGCAAAAGATATCCCTGCTACTACAGAAGCTGAAATCGTACAGGCTGCCAGAACGGCAACTGGTATGGATTCCCCTTTAAGTGCAGAACAGTACCTTAATGAATACAGGTTATCTGTGCTGGATAAAATTGCACCGTTGGATAATTTTTCTGTTGATGCAGTATTTAATTACGGATTAAGACTTATGCTTTGTGAAAGAATGCATAAATTCAACAAAGATGAAGGTCTTGCTTCTTACAGAAAGATTTATGATGAAATTCTTGGAGAAAACAAATGACAGATACAAAGGGCAAAGTAGTTGCTGTAAACGGAAACATGGTTTCTGTTGAATTTGACGGAAAAGTATCTCTCAATGAAGTAGGTTATGTAAATGTTGATGGACAGAGCCTTAAGGGAGAAGTTATCCGTATCCGTGGAAATACAGCACAGATGCAGATTTATGAAATGACTAACGGTATTTCTACAGATTGTACTGTTGAATTTACCGGTGATCTTTTAAGTGTAGAAGTAGGACCTGGTCTTCTTGGACAGGTATACGACGGATTGCAGAATCCTCTTCCACTTCTTGCAGAACATTCAGGCTACTTCCTTGAGCGTGGTGTTTATCTTCCTGCTCTTGATGAAAATAAAAAGTGGGATTTTACTCCTTCTGTAAAAGAGGGTGAAAAACTTATGGCCGGAGACAGTGTAGGTTCTGTTCCTGAAGGTCCATTCACTCATAAAATTCAGGTTCCATACGGATTCCTTGGAACATATACTGTTAAAAAAATTGCTAAGGCAGGCAGTTACAAAATCCATGATACTATTGCAACTTTAACAGATGAAAAGGGTAAGAACCACGATATCTGCATGAGTTTTAAGTGGCCTGTAAAACGTGCCGTAAACTGTTATGCTGATCGTCTTATGCCAAAAGATACAATGGTTACAAAGGTTCGTCTTATCGATACTTTCTTCCCTGTTGCAAAGGGTGGAACTTATTGTATTCCTGGACCATTCGGTGCTGGTAAAACAGTTCTTCAGCATACAACCTCAAGAAATGCTGATGTTGATATTGTAATCGTAGCTGCATGTGGTGAACGTGCCGGTGAAGTTGTTGAAACACTTAAAGAATTCCCTGAGCTGAAGGATCCTAGAACTGGTCGTTCCCTTATGGAAAGAACAATTATCATTTGTAATACATCTTCAATGCCTGTTGCTTCCCGCGAGGCTTCAGTTTATACCGGTGTTACACTTGCAGAATATTATCGTCAGATGGGTCTTCATGTTCTCCTTCTTGCAGATTCAACCTCCCGCTGGGCACAGGCCATGCGTGAAATGTCAGGTCGTCTGGAGGAAATTCCTGGAGAAGAAGCTTTCCCTGCATATCTGGAATCAACCATCGCATCTTTCTATGAACGCGCTGGAATTGTAAAACTTCGTGACGGAAATATCGGATCTGTAACAATTGGTGGTACTGTTTCTCCAGCCGGTGGTAACTTTGAAGAACCTGTAACTCAGGCAACTCTTAAAGTTGTTGGAGCTTTCCATGGATTAAGCCGTGAACGTTCTGATGCCCGCCGCTATCCATCAATTGATCCTCTTGATTCCTGGTCAAAGTATCAGTCTGTAATCAATGAAAATATTGTTGATTATGCACGCAGCCTGTACAAGCGTGGTGCTGAAGTTAACTCAATGATGAAAGTTGTTGGTGAAGAAGGTACAAGTCTTGCAGACTTCATTATTTATCTTAAGAGCGAATTCCTTGATCGTGTTTATATGCAGCAGGATTCTTTTGATGAAATTGAAGGTGCAAGCAGTATTGAACGTCAGGATTATGTCTTTAAGAAGGTTGTAGAAATTCTTGGTTCTGATTTTGAACTTGAAGAAAAGGATGAAGCCCGCGGATTCTTTAATAATCTTACACAGGGATTCATTGATATGAACTACAAGTCTTTCAACAGCGCAGAATTTAAGGCTGCAGAAAAAGCTATTGATAAAACTCTTGCTGAAAAAAAGGCTGCAGTAAGTGATGAAGTAAAAAAACTTCTTAAGAGCGCCAGGTAAGGGAGTTAAGATATGAGTAAGGTATACAGCAAAATTGAAAGCATTAACGGTTCTGTAATTACCGTACGTGCTAAAGGTGTAAAGCTTAATGAACTTGCTGAAATTACAACCAGATTCGGTAAATCATTGGCTGAAGTAAATAAAATTGACGGTGACCTTGTATCCCTTCAGGTTTTTGCCGGAGGTCGTGGTGTTGCTACAAATGATCAGATTCGCTTTTTGGGACACGAAATGCGTATTTCCTTCAGCGAAAATCTTTTAGGAAGAATTTTTGACGGTTCTGCTGAACCAAGAGATCATGGTCCTGCTCTTGCAGATAACCTGGTTTCAATTGGTGGCCCATCAGTAAATCCTTCAAAGCGTATTCTGCCAAACCGCATGATGCGTACAAACATTCCTATGATTGATGTTTTCAACACACTTGTTGTTTCACAGAAGATTCCGATTTTCTCTATTTCCGGCGAGCCATACAACCAGCTTCTTGCACGTATTGCCATGCAGGCTCAGGCTGATGTAATTGTTTTAGGCGGTATGGGTCTTAAATACGATGACTATCTCTTCTTTAAGAATACTCTTGAAGAGGGTGGTGCCTTAAGTAAGACTGTTATGTTCGTACATACAGCAGCTGACCCTACAGTAGAATGTATCAAGATTCCTGACCTTTCACTTGCTGTTGCAGAACAGTTTGCACTTCAGGGAAAGGATGTTCTTGTTCTGCTTACAGATATGACTAACTTTGCTGACTCAATGAAGGAAATTGCAATTACACAGGAACAGGTTCCTTCAAACCGTGGTTATCCTGGAGACCTTTATTCTCAGCTGGCAAGCCGTTATGAAAAAGCCGTTGACTTTGCAGACCAGGGATCTATTACTGTTCTGGCTGTAACAACAATGCCTGGTGATGATGTAACTCATCCTGTTCCAGATAACACTGGTTATATTACTGAAGGTCAGTATTATCTTAAGGGTGGACGCATTGAACCATTCGGTTCACTTTCACGTTTGAAGCAGCAGGTTAACTCTAAGACAAGAAAAGACCATCGTGCTCTTATGGATGCCATGATTCGTCTTTATTCTTCATACAAGGATACTCTTGAAAAGAAATCTATGGGATTCACAATGTCTGTATGGGATGAAAAACTCCTTAAATACGGTGAAATGTTCGAAGCCCAGATGATGGACCTGTCAGTTAATATTCCTCTTGAAAAGGCTCTGGATAACGGATGGAAGATTCTTGCCCAGTGTTTTGAAAAGCAGGAAACTGGTCTTAAGACTGAATTGATTGAAGAGTTCTGGCCAAAGAAATGATTGGCAGAATTATTTGAATTAGAAGGATGTTTAAATGGCTAAATTAAAGCTGACTAAAAATGAGCAGAAAGCACAGAAAGATGCGCTGAAAATGTATCAGCGTTACCTTCCTACGCTTACTCTGAAAAAACAGCAGCTGCAGTCAGAAATCCGCACCATTGATGAAAAAGCCAGAGCCGTTCGTGAACAGCGTAAAAAACTGGAAGCAGAATTTGAAGATTGGATTTCAGTCTTTGGTGAAAAAGAAGCTTTCAAGCCTGATATGGTAACTGTAAAAAATATCAAAAGAGGCTGGGGCAATATTGCCGGTGTAAAGATACCAGTCTATGAAGGAGCAGATTTTAATCGTGGAGATTATGATCTTTACTCAACTCCTCTATGGATTGATATGGCTGCAGACCGTATGGAAAAAGCTCTTGAACTTGATTTACAGGCCGAGGTTCTTGATGAGCAGGTAAGACTGCTTGCAAAAGAACTTCGTACTACAACTCAGCGTGTAAATTTGTTTGAGAAAGTAAAAATTCCTGAAACTAAAGCTAATATAAAGAGAATTGGAATTTTCTTAGGTGATGAACAGGTAAATGCTGTTGTTCGTTCTAAGATATCAAAGAAAAAACTTCAGGCTGTTTCAAATGAAAAGGATGAAACTTCTGATGAAAAGCCTGTTAAAAAAACAAAGTCTAAGAAGGAGGTAAACTAATGGCAATCGTAAAGATGAAAAAAGTTTCCCTCGTTCTGATGAACTCCAGCCGTAAAGAATCCTTAAAAAAACTGAGAAAGGCTGGATTAGTTCACCTGGAAACTCTTGAAGGAAAAGGTCAAACTCTTCAGACTTACAAGGAAAATTTTGCAAGCTGCGAAAAAGCCTGTTCAATTCTTGATGAATTCAAGCTTCCTAAAAAGCAGGTTGTAAAAAATACCAGTCTTAAAGATGAAGAGGCTGTAAAAAAGGCTGAGGAAATAATCCGCCTTCAGGATAAGAAAAAATCTCTTTTTGAACTGATTAATCAGGATATTCAGGAAAAAGAAAGAGTTAAATTCTGGGGTAAAATTAAACCTGAAGATTTTGTACATCTTGCAGAAAAGGGTATCTATCTCTACATGTATGAAATTCCTGAAGATAAGTATAAGACTATCGGTGAGGATGTAAATACAATTGTAGTAAATAAGACTAACAAGATTGTCCGCTTTTTGCTTCAGTCTGAAGAAGAGGTTACTGCTAAACCGGCAGGACTTCCTCCTGAGGCCTATCAGGTTCCAATGATCAAGGCTTCAACCGATGAAATTGATGAGGAAATCAGACAGGCTAAACAGGAAATCCTTAGAATTGACAGAAATTTGACGGACAGCAAAAAGTACAGAAGTGCAATTAAAAAGTTCCAGACCGCACTTGCAAAGGACATTGAATTTGAAAATGTTTATAGTGGTATGGAACATGAAGAGGGCTCTTCTGAAAACGGCAGTTCTGAGCTTGCATGGATTACAGGATATGTTCCTGTTGATTCAATGAAGCAGCTGGATTCTGTCTGCAAGGAAAATCAGTGGGCTTATATAGCTTCTGACCCGGAAATTGATGATCCTGTTCCTACAAAGCTGAAGAACAATAAGTTTGTAAGTCTTATTTATCCACTTACAGACTTCCTGGATGTTACCCCTGGATATAATGAATTTGATATTTCAGGCTGGTTCCTCCTTTTCTTCTGTATATTCTTTGGAATGATTTTCGGAGATGCTGGTTATGGATCAATCATTACTTTATTTGGACTGATACTGCTCTTCAAAAGCCTTGCTTCAAAAAAATCAGGCTCTCTTGCCGGTTTAGTTCTGCTTCTTGGTATAAGTACTATGGTATATGGTACTCTGACCTGTTCATGGTTTGGAATTGAAGCTGAAAAACTGCCAAAATGGATGGTTGATATTTCTCTGGCTCCAATTTCTAAACCTAAGGTTGGAGAAGATGTTGCAAATACAAATCAAAAGATTTTCTGTTTTGTACTTGCTTTAATCCAGTTAAGTATTGCCCATATCAAGTGTGCGATAAAAGACAGAAAGTCTTTGAAATGCCTTGGTGATATAGGTGCTTTAATGGAACTGTGGGGAATGTTCTACGTGGTTATGAGCCTTGTAGTTGATTCTGAAAAGTTCCCTCTCCTTACAGGAGACAAGGCCTTCTACTGGGTTGGAGGGGTTGTTCCTCTTCAATACATTGCACTGGGGGTTCTGGCATTTGGCTTTGTTCTTAATTTTGTCTTCTCTAATTATGAGGGACACATAGGCAAGTCAATTCTGGAAAGCTGTAAAAACATTATTTCTGTACTGCTGGGTGTAGTAAATGTATTTTCCGATATTGTTTCCTACATTCGTCTCTGGGCAGTTGCACTGGCTGGAGCTGCAATCTCAAGTACGGTTAATGGTATGGCTGGACCGATGTTTGGCAAGGCGATGATATTTGTATTTGGAGTACTTCTTGTAGTATTTGGACATGGATTGAATAATATTCTGAACTTACTGTCCGTTATTGTTCACGGTGTTCGTCTTAATACTCTTGAATTCTCTCAGCATCTTGGAATGGCGTGGTCAGGTACAAAGTATAAGCCTTTCAGTGAAGACTGAACTTTGAATCATTAAATGAAAAAGAGGGAGTTTCCCTTACAAATAATATTCAGGTCTAAGGATCTGTTTTAAATAAAGAAAATAAATGTTCCGCTTAAGTCGGATAAAGGAGTAAATTATGAACTGGGGTATGATAGGTGCCGGTTTGGTTATGGGTATTGCTGCTATGGGTAGCGCAATTGGTATTGGAATTGCTGGACAGGGTGCAATTGGTGCATGGAAGAGATGTTATCTCAACAACAAGCAGGCTCCATTCCTTCTGGTTGTATTTGCAGGTGCTCCACTTACACAGACAATCTATGGCTTCCTTTTGATGAACTCTATGAAGGGAAAAGTTGCCGCTGGTAATATGGATCCACTTTTTGCTCTTGGTCTGGGTATCGCTGCAGGTCTTGCAATGTGTATGTCTGCTATTGCTCAGGGTAAGGCTGGTGCTGCCGGTTCAGATGCTCTTGGAGAAACAGGTAAGGGATTTACAAACTACATTATGGTTGTAGGTCTTTGTGAAACTGTTGCTTTGTTCGCAATGGTATTCGGTCTGATTGCATAAACTGAGCTTGTCATAATTAATAATAAAAAGTACCCCGTCTGAAAATTCAGATTGGGTACTTTTTATGTCTTCTGCTTTTTCCAACTGGCCGCGAATCGTACCAGTTTTGAAAGTAAAGAAAGTTAAAAAAAACTTTACAAAAATCATTCCATTAAAATAAAATAATTTTGATGAGTTTATAAAAAAAACAACGAATAATGATATTAAGGATTTGTTTATACCTGACTATGCTGCTTCTTTCTTATGTAGATACGTTGTATAATGTTTCAGAACAGGATTCAGATTCGAGGGGTAATATTATTAAGGTTGCCCGTTATGATTCGACTGGAAGTTCATGATATTTCGAAAATCCAGAAGCTTTTGGAAGGTCCGTCTGCAAATCAAATTGAAAAATATCTTTTCAGACTGAGGCAAAGTTGTTTGATCATGATTTAAAA
>JAEEGF011512204.1_pt1 | contig 39734 bp, 33 predicted proteins | sample 9134171 | NCBI WGS metagenome assembly JAEEGF01 (sample SAMN16246542, study PRJNA631951) | gut metagenome | biome: gut microbiome; feature: rumen; material: AP-attached | host: Bos | place: Iran: Karaj | collected 2018-10 | reverse complement strand
CCACCAGTAAAAGGAGCTGGCTCTGGTGCAAAAGGAGGGATAGCCTCAGCAGCAGGTTGATTGGTTGTAGCACCTTCCTGTATACGTTCCACCTTCCAAGCACGAATTGTATTAAACCATTTATCTTGCCATTGACGTGCGTCAATGTCAAACGACACGTTGATTTCTTCTCCCATCTGAATATTAAATTGGTCAATCTTGTCGCCACCAAACACCTCAAAGCACATGCGACGAGGATACTGATCGTGGTTCTCGACAACGTATGACTGTACCTTCCACTCGTTACCTGTTGATTTTGACACACCTGTACGAGCAGGTAAAATCGCGATTACTCTTCCACTAAATTCCATATCTTATTCCTATTATTAATAATGATGCGAAGATACAACATTTTCCCAATATAACCATCACCTATCAGCTCATTTTTATGTGCTATGAGTTCACTTTTTCATATATGAGGGTGTCGAAAATAAAGAGGAGCATTCTTTCGAATACCCCTCTTGTACTTTTCCTTTTTGGTGGAAGAATTAAGCCTCGGCAACAGCCTTTGTGTTGACTCTCTTCTCCTTGATGCGAGCCTTCTTACCAGTAAGTTTACGCAGGTAATAAAGCTTAGCGCGACGTACCTTACCTACCTTATTCACTTCAATGCTCTCGATGTGCGGAGACTCGATAGGGAAAATACGCTCAACACCTACGGTGCCTGACATCTTGCGAACGGTAAAACGTTTCTTTTCACCATGACCGCAAATCTTGATAACAATACCACGATACTGCTGTACACGCTCCTTGTTACCTTCCACGATACGATATGCTACAGTTACAGTATCACCAGCCTTGAACTGAGGATAGGTCTTGCCAGTAGCAAATGCTTCTTCTGCAATTTTAAGTAAATTCATTTTATAAATAGTATAAATTGTTTATAACTACGCAACATACCAGGCCTCATCGTGGGATGTATCCTGACAGCGATTGCGCAAAGCGGGTGCAAAGTTGCGAAAAAAAAGGCAAACATGCAAGTATTTTCCACTTTTTTGTTATCTTTGTGAGAAATAATACAAAATTAGTCTATGAGAAACAGAACTACACAATGGGGTGGGGCACTATTGCTTTGTACCTTATTGTTTTTAGGTGGATGTAAGAGCCACTATGTGGTGACTGATGTACAAAGTAGCAGAATTGCCATCGATGCATCCCTTGATGCCATACAGAGTCCTGAAGCTGTGGCACTGATTGCACCCTATCGGGTTAGCATCGATAGTATGATGAACACTGTGTTAGGAGAAAGCGAGATTTCTATGAATCGTCGGCGCCCTGAGTGTTTGTTAGGCAACTTAGTGGCCGAAATACTACGACAGAGTGCAGCATATGTACTTGGTCAACCAGCCGATATGGGACTCATCAATATCGGTGGCTTGCGAGCCGACTTAGGAAAAGGAAACATCACCGTTAGCAATGCCTTCGAGGTACTTCCTTTTGAAAACTCCCTCTGTGTATTGACCCTCAAAGGCACCGACATGAAAGAGCTCATGGCGAACCTCGCAACACGTGGAGGCGAGGGCATCAGCGGTGCCACGCTGGTCTTTAACACCAAGTATGAAGTAATGGAAGCCACTGTGCAGGGCCAACCCATAGACGACAACCGTACCTACACTATAGGCACCATCGACTACCTCTCAGAGGGCAACGATGGTCTGCATGCCTTACCCAAAGCCGTAAAGAAAGACTGTCCCGATGGTCTTACCCTCCGCAGTCTCTTCATTGACTACGTGAGTGAGCAAACGAAACAGGGCAAGAAGATCACTTCTCAGTTAGATGGACGTATTAAACAAATTTCAGAATAATATGAAGACAAGATATTTTATATTTGCATTGGTATGGACAATCTCTATTATCCTTTGTCCATTATCCATTGCCCAGAAGCAGTTGTACGTCGTTCACTCCAGCGATACCCATAGTCGCATTGATCCCATTGATGCCAAGCAGTCGGCACGCAATGCCAATATGGGTGGTGTAGCCCGCAGGGCAGGACTTGTCAATCAACTCCGTCAGCAGCACCCCGACATGCTGCTGTTCGATTGTGGCGACATTTCTCAAGGAACACCCTATTACAATCTTTACCAGGGTGAACTGGAGATCAAGTCCATGAACTTGATGAAGTATGATGCCATGACCATCGGCAATCATGAGTTCGATTTCGGTCTCGACAATATGGCACGCCTTTTCAAGATGGCCAACTTCCCCATCGTTTGTTCCAATTATGACTTTGAAGGCACCGTCCTCGAAGGATTGGTGAAGCCATACATCGTGCTCAAGCGCAATGGGGTGAAGATTGGTGTCTTTGCCCTTTGTCCACAACTTGAGGGCTTGGTGCAGCAGAGCAAGTGCGAAGGCATTGTCTATCATAAGCCTGCAGCGGTGGCCAATCGAATGGTAATGATTCTCCGTGAACAGGAAAAGTGTGATGTAGTGATTTGTTTGTCGCACTTGGGCATCGTGCCCAACCCGGGCGTGGATGATGTGTATGACAATGCCATCGTTCCTCAGACACATGGTATCGACCTGGTGCTGGGCGGACATACCCATACCTTCCTCGAGAAGCCTGAACGGGTAAAAGATGCCGACGGTAAGGAAGTACCCATCATGCACATTGGCAACAATGGTGTATATATGAGTCAGACCGTCATGAACCTTCAGAAGAAATAACGAACTTATAGCCTAGGCGTTTGCCAAGGCATGATACAATTGATATGAAAAGACTACTGTTCCTTTTGCTGGCCGTGCTGTTTTGCAGCGCTAAGATTGAGACTGACGGACTGACCCGACCATCTCCTGCTCCTTATGATTCCAAGGTAAGTCAGTTTGGCAGAATCATGAACATCAATGGAAAAGCAGCTGCCTGGGCTGATTCGGTTATGCAGACACTTGACCTTCGCGGGCGTATCGGCCAATTGTTCGTTTACAAGGTGGCACCAGTAAGATCAGTAGCCAATTCACAACTCATTAAAAAGGTCGTACAGGAATATAAGATTGGCGGACTGCTATTCTCGGGTGGAGAGCTGCAGAGCCAAGCCATTCTTACCAATGAAGCGCAGCAATTTGCAGATGTACCCCTCATGATCACCCTCGATGGCGAATGGGGGTTAGCCATGAGGCTCAAGCCATCGCCCACATTCCCAAGGAACCGCATACTGGGAAATATTACCGATGAAGACTTGCTCTATGAATATGGCAAGGAGGTGGCCCGCGAAAGCCGCCTTATGGGCATCACCGTCAATTTCGCCCCAGTAGCCGACGTGGACATCAATCCCAATAACCCCGTCATCAATGTCCGCTCCTTTGGCGAAGACCCTCGCCGGGTGGCCAAGCAGGTCATTGCCTATAGCAAAGGCTTGCAAGATGGAGGCGTGGTGGCAGTAGCCAAGCATTTCCCTGGTCATGGCGACACCGATGTTGATTCCCATCAGGCGTTGCCCGTGCTCAACTTCACCCGTGAACGCCTCGACAGCGTCGAGCTGGTTCCGTTCAAGGAGGCTATAGCAGCAGGCATCGATGGTGTGATGGTAGGTCATCTGGATATCCCCTCGCTCACCGAGCGCAAAGGACTTGCCTCATCCTTGTCGCACAATGTGGTAACCGACCTGCTGACCAAAGAGCTGGGCTTTAGTGGCTTGATATTCACTGACGCCCTCGAGATGAAAGGTGCCGTCAATGGTGGCTCTGCCTCTTTGCAGGCCCTGCTTGCAGGCAGCGACATGCTGCTGGTGCCATCGTACATAGCTTCAGAGATGGATGCCATCCTCAATGCGGTGGCCAAAGGTCAGCTCAAGGAAGGTGACATCAACCTGCATTGCAAGAAAGTGCTGATGTACAAATATGTGCTTGGACTTACCCATAAGACTGTCATTCCGATATCTGGACTGGAACAGCGCGTCAACACACGCCATGCCATAGATCTTGCGAATCAGCTGGCACAGGCGGCAGTTGTCATGGTAGGCAACCAACGCCCATCGTTGCCCATCGACTCCAGCGAGGGGCAGGTGGCAGTGCTTAGTGTGGGCAATCGCACGGCGGCACTCAAGCCCTTTGTCGATGAGCTCACCAAGCATGTCAGGGTAAAGACCATTGGTCTGCCCGTTGAGAATACCGCAGCCACCCGTCAGCAGATTATCCGTCAGCTGGGTAATTATAAGCGAGTGGTGGTAGCCATTACTGACAAGAATACCAATGCCTTCCAGCCCTTCTTCAATGAGTTTAAGCCCACCAATGCAGTGGTGTCCGCATTCTTCATCCCCCAGAAAGAAGTGGCCAAGCTGCCACAGGCTGTGCAGTTGTCAGATGCCGTAATCATTGCCCACGACAATTCAGAAGCTGTCTTGCGCCATGTAGCCAAGGCCATTGTGGGCCAGGCATCCATCACTGGACGACTCTCCACCTCTGTTGGCAGACTCATGAGGGCAGGGCAGGGCACCGACCTCCTGGCGCAGGCCGAACCTATTTATGCTCCCGAGGACTTTGGCGTCAGCTCCCGTAAGCTGAACGCCATCGACACCCTTGCACAGTTAGGCATCCGTGAGCGTGCCTTCCCAGGTTGTCAGATTGTCGTCATGAAGCAAGGCCACACCATCTACAACAAGGTGTTTGGCACCCATACCTATAAAGACACAGGCATCCCCGGCCAGCCCGTGCAGGCCGTACGCCCAGGCGATGTCTTTGACCTCGCCTCCATGACCAAGACCACCGCCACCCTGTTGGCCGTCATGAAGCTCTATGACCAGGGCAAGATTAGCTTGTCAGAGCGCGTGTCCACCTATCTGCCCTATCTCAAGGGCACCGACAAGCAGACCATCACCGTGCGCAGCCTGCTCTACCACGAGTCAGGCCTTCCAGCCTCCATCTCCTTCTATCGAGAGGCCATCGACAAAGACAGTTATGAAGGCAATATCCTCAGCAACAAACGTGATGAGCTCCATACAGTGCAGATAGCCGCGCGCGACTGGGTGAATCCCAACTACAAATATATCGACACCCTGGTGTCCAGGAAGCCATCGGCCGACTATCCCCTTCAGATAGCCGACGGTTTGTGGCTCTCACCCAAGTTCAAGGACGTCTATCGCACCAAGATAGTTGATGCCACCCTGCGCTCCCGCACCTATCGCTACAGTGATGTCAATTTCATCCTCCTGCAGCAGATAGTCGAGCAGCTCACCGGCACCACGTTAGACGACTTTGTCAGTCGAGAGTTCTACCAGCCCATGGGTTTGAAGCACACCGGTTACCATCCTTTGGAGCATATAGCCAAAGAATCCATAGTCCCCACCTCGCAAGACAAGTTTTTGCGCAAGCAGTTGTTGCAAGGCTATGTTCATGATGAGGCAGCCGCTTTCCAGGGCGGTGTTTCCGGCAATGCAGGCCTGTTCTCCAATGCCACCGAGGTGGCACAGATTTACCAGATGCTGCTCAATGGCGGCGAGCTGCATGGCAAGCGCTATCTCAGTGAGAGCACCTGTAAGCTTTTCACCACCAGCAAGTCACGCATCAGCCGTCGCGGTTTAGGTTTCGACAAGCCCGATGTCACCAACAAGAGCAAGAGTCCTTGTGCCGACGATGCCCCTGCCACAGTCTATGGCCATACCGGCTTCACAGGCACCTGTGTCTGGGTGGACCCCACTAATAAGTTTGTCTATATTTTCCTGAGTAATCGTGTTCATCCTGATTCGTGGAACCCCCAGTTGGGCAATCTGAACCTACGCCCGAGGATTATGCAGGCGATTTATGATGCGATGAAGTGATGTATTTTATTTTTTTTACGTAAAGAATTACCATTTTTGAAAGGAGGCATTTCTACGGGTTGTCGCAGTATCTGCTATCACCCGTTCCAGTATCTGTTATCATTCATCGCAGTATCTCCTATACCCCCATAGGAGATATTTCGGTGACCCTTGGCAGATACTGCGACAGGTGATAGTAAACTCTCCCTCAATAGATAGCTAGTTCTTGCGTTAATGATGACAATATCTGCGTCAAATATATGTATAAGAAAACCCCTGCCATCACGGCAGGGGTTTCTCATGAACGGTTGATTGACATCGAAAAATCTTTTTACCTAACTAATACCACGAAAGAAAAATTGCAATGTAGTTTTGTCGTGTGTCATCTTGTCGCTTATCGTCAATCTTCCAATGCTTGTCGCAAGTCTTCTATAATATCGTCAATATGCTCTGTACCAATACTTAATCGAATAGTAGATGGGTAGATGTGCTGCTCCTCCAACTCCTCGGCACTCAGCTGAGAGTGGGTGGTGGTGGCTGGATGAATGACCAGACTCTTGACATCTGCCACATTCGCCAACAATGAGAAGATCTGGAGCTTGTCGATGAACTTCCATGCCTCTTCTTGTCCGCCCTTGATCTCGAAGGTGAAAATGGAACCTGCGCCGTTGGGGAACAACTGATTATAGAGAATGTGGTCTGGATGGTCGGGCAGGGAAGGGTGGTTCACCTTGACTACCTTGGGGTGCTTGCTCAGGAACTCTACCACCTTCAGGGCATTATAGACATGACGCTCTACACGCAATGACAAGGTCTCCAGACTCTGCAGCAGGAACCAGGCACTGATGGGGGCGATACAGGCTCCTGTGTCGCGCAGAATGACGGCACGGATGCGGGTGACAAAGGCGGCAGGGCCTGCCACCTGGGCAAAGACGGCTCCATGATAGCTGGGGTCGGGCTGACCTAAGGTGGGATACTTGGCGGCATTGGCGAGCCAGTCGAACTTGCCTCCCTCGATAATGACGCCACCTAAGGTGCTGCCATGACCGCCAATGAACTTGGTGGCGGATTCTACTACCACATCGGCTCCATGTTCTAAAGGACGGAATATATAGGGGGTAGCGAATGTGTTGTCAACAATTAATATGGTGTTGTGCTTGTGGGCTATCTCGGCTATGCGGTCGATGTTGGTGACACTGGCATTGGGGTTGCCGAAGGTCTCGACGATGATGGCCTTGGTGTTAGGACGAAAGGCGGCATCAACAGCGGAAAAGTCGGCGGGATTGACAATGGTGGTGCTGATGCCTTGTGTGCTGAGGGTGTGCTCTATCAGATTGAACGTGCCTCCATAGAGGTTGTTGGCGGCAATGATGTGGTCACCATTACGGGCGATGTTCTGCAGGGCGTAGGTGATGGCGGCTGCACCACTGGCGACAGCAAGGGCTACCATGCCTCCCTCGAGGGCTGCTATGCGCTCTTCGAATACGCCTTGCGTGGTGTTGGTCAATCGTCCGTAGATGTTGCCTGCATCTCTCAGTCCGAAGCGGTCGGCTGCATGCTGTGAGTTGCGGAATACATACGACGTGGTCTGATAAATAGGTACCGCGCGTGAATCTGTGGTGGGGTCTGCCTGCTCCTGGCCTACATGCAGCTGGAGGGTTTCAAATCTGTAGTTGTTTTTTATACTCATATTATTTACTTTTTTAAATTATTTCTGCTGCAAAGTTAAGATATATTGGAGATATCAAACAAATTATTTGAAAAGTTTGGAAAATGTTTCTACATTTGCAGAGATGTATAGAATAGATGTGCTATTTGTGTCATCTAAATGAATGGAAAACAGAATAAATATTCTTCTATGGATACTTTGGATAAAACAGACCTGCAGATTTTGCGGGTGTTGCAGGAAAATGGACGCCTGACTATCAAGGAACTGGCGAGCAAGGTAAGTCTGTCGTCAACGCCTGTATATGAGCGACTCAAGCGCTTGGAGGGCAATGGCTATATCAAGAAATACATTGCGGTGCTGGATGCCGAGAAGCTGAATCAGGGCTTTATCGTGTTCTGCAACGTGAAACTGAAACGCATGAATCGTGACATAGCGAAGGACTTCATGTTGATGGTGCAGGAACTGCCGGAGGTGACGGAGTGCTATAATGTGTCGGGCACCACTGACTACCTGCTGAAAATTCATGCTACGGATATGAAGGCGTATAATGAGTTCTTGATTAACAAGCTGGGGGCGATAGAGAGCCTGGGCTCTGTGGAGAGTATGTTTGTGATGAGTGAGGTGAAACATAACTATGGACTGAACTTTTGACAATTGAAAAGGCTGCGAATTTCGCAGCCTTTTATTGTCAGTCTATCGTCAATTCTACTGGGCAGTGGTCGGAACCAAAGATTTCACTATGAATCTTGGCTCCTTTCAGTTTGTCATCCAGCCGTTTTGAAGTCAAGAAATAGTCAATGCGCCACCCTGCATTCTTCTCACGAGCATGGAAGCGATAGCTCCACCATGAGTACTGATTCGCCATGTCGGGATAGAAATAGCGGAAAGTGTCAGTAAAACCACTATTCAGAAGCAGTGTCATCTTTTCTCGCTCTTCATCCGTAAAGCCTGCATTGCGACGGTTCGTCTTGGGGTTGCGCAAGTCAATCTCTTGATGTGCTACATTCATATCGCCACATACGATTACTGGCTTTTTGGCATCTAATGCCAAGAGATAGTTGCGGAAATCATCTTCCCACTTCATGCGGTAGTCCAAGCGGCGCAGTTCTTCTTGCGAGTTAGGTGTATAGACGTTTACCAAGAAGAAATTAGGCATTTCCAGCGTAACGATACGCCCCTCGTGGTCATGCTCATTAATGCCCAATCCGTAAGTCACTGCCACAGGCTCATGCTTCGTATAGACGGCCGTACCTGAATAGCCCTTCTTTTCAGCATAGTTCCAATAAGAATAGTAACCTTCGAAGGTCAAATCCAACTGTCCGGCCTGCATTTTTGTTTCTTGCAGACAGAAAAAATCAGCGTCCAATGCTTTGAATGCTTCCTCAAAGCCCTTGTCGGCACATGCGCGAAGTCCATTCACATTCCAAGAAATCAGTTTCATATTATTAAAGTATATTTGTTCTTACTTCGTTTCTACAACAATGCTTGCTGGTTTCAGCCCTTTGGCGGTGGCTTGCAAGGTAATTGTGCCAGCAGTTTTGCTGCTCTGCACGATGGCGGTAAGCTGACCGGCAAAGGCTGGCATACGATGCTGCTGGAAAGGCACCAGGCAAGTAGGGTCTCCATTGGCAGCTGCGCGGAAAGAACCAGCACCAGCTACGGTAAAGGTGACATCACGCGTATCGTCAGGACAGAGGTTACCATTCTTATCCACCACGCTAACAGTAATATATGCTAAGTCCTTGCCATCGGCATCTATCCGAGCTCTATCTACGGAAAGCTGCAGGTGATGAGGCTTGCTCGCCGTGCGGACAATCTTTGTTTCAGCTACATTGCCGTTAGCGTCATAAGCTACTACCTTGAGTTCGCCAGGTTCATACTTCACCTCCTCCCACATTAGGCGATAGCGATGCATAATGGCTTTCTCACCCATCTCTTGTTCGCGTATTCTTGCCTCAAAGGAAGACCATTTGCGCTGTCGTCCTTGACTCTTGCCATTGATGAACAACTCGGCCTCGGGATAGCTGGTATAGACATATACAGGTGTGACTTGTCCACGACGGTTCTTCCACGTCCAGTGGGGTAGAATGTGCAAGGTGCTTTTCTGCTTGTTCCATACACTGCGATAGAGGTAATAGCGGTCTTTGGGTAGAGATGCCAGGTCGATGATGCCAAAGTAGGAACTGTGTGACGGCCAATTGTCGTAGTAGGGCGTAGGTTCGCCTAAGTAATCGAAGCCCGTCCAAACAAACTGACCTATTTCCCAGTCATAATCGTCCGCCATTGCGAAGTCGAGATCAGGGATATTTGACCACCAGCAAGCCTCTGTATCATAGCCAGATGACTGCATATCGTCGTAAGTAGCGCCCTTCTTCAATTCAACAGGAAACTTATACACGCCTCGTGAACTGACGGTAGAGGCGGTTTCGGAGCCTAGTACCAAGCCCTGTGGCAAAATGTTGTATGCTTCCTGGTAGAAAGGCAAGCGGTAGTTGAAACCAGGAATGTCGATGGTGGCGGCAAAGCCGTTGTGCAGAGAGTTATCGGCTTGGTCGATGCCCACCGTTACAGGTCGGGTAGGGTCGAGGCGATGACAGATGTCCTGCAAGAAAGCTAATGTCTTGTAGCTTTCAGGGTCACGCTGGTTAGGCACCTCGTTGCCGATGCTCCACATCACCACGCTGGGGTGATTGCGATAATGCTGCACCATGTTCACCATGTCACGCTCTGCCCATTCGTGGAAGAAACGGTGATAGCCGTTCTCACATTTCGCCATGTCCCATTCGTCGAAAGGTTCGACCATCATCATGAAGCCCATCTCGTCGCACAATTCCACCAGCTCTGGGGCAGGCATGTTGTGCGAGGTACGGATGGCATCGCAACCCATGTCTTTCAGCAAGGTGAGTTGGCGACGCAAGGCTGCCTTGTTGATAGCTGCTCCTAAAGGTCCGAGGTCATGATGGTTGCAAACGCCTTGAAACTTACGCAGTTGCCCGTTGAGGAAGAAGCCTTTCTCGGGCACGTACTCGATGCTGCGGATGCCGAAGCGGGTGGTATATTCATCTACCTGCTTGCCGTCGGCAAAGACACGCGTACGGGCTTTATATAGGTAAGGTGTCTCAGGTGACCAAAGCTGAGGATGCTCAACAATGAAGGTCTGACCGAATGCAATGTCATGCACCGCCATCTTGGTATCGTCTTTCGTGGCAACTGTCTTGCCATCAGGGCCGATGATGTCGGTCACTAAGCGAATCATCTGTTGATGTTCAGTGTTCGCCAAAGAAATACGCAGACTAACTGAGGCGTAGTTGCTGTCAACATGTGGGGTAGTGATGTGCGTTCCCCAAACAGGCACGTGTATCTTGTCGGTAGTCACCACATGCACATTACGATACAGTCCTGCCCCAGGATACCAACGAGAAGATAAAGGACGGTTCTCTAACCTTACTGCCACCACATTGTTCTTGCCATCAGCATGGATGAAAGGCGTCACATCGCAGTAGAAAGAGTTGTAGCCATAGGGCCAGAAGATGGCTTCCTGTCCATTGACATAGACGCGCGCTTCACTCATGGCTCCATCGAACACCAGTGCCGTCTGCTTGCCGGCAGGCACATCGAAGGTGTGGCGGTACCATCCAACACCCACAAAGGGCAGTCCACCTGTCCGGCCCGACTTTTGTGAGGCTTCGGTCTCACCATCCTGCTCTACCGCCACCATCTGACGGTCGTTGTTGCCGTCAAAGGGACCGTAAATGGCCCAATCGTGGGGTACCGTCACCTTCTGCCACTTGCTGTCATCATAGTCAATGCGCCATGCATCGGTCACTTCTTCATTGACGAATCGCCACTCTTTCTCCAATAAGGTTTCTTGGCGTTGGGCATCAGCCAGCAATGGCAATGCCATAGCCAATAGGAACAATGCTTTTCTCATACGTCGGTTTCTCAAATGTTGCGTTATTTGCAGATAATCAGACAAACTGGTCCCATGAGGCCAGATGGTGACATCTGGGAATTAGGATTATAGAATGGATACTGCGACCAGGTAACCTTCTCAGTCACTTCTGGGCGAGAATCACCTATCAAGCGGTTAATCCACAAGTTCGTCACCTTTACCTCAATGTCGTTCTTGCCTGCATGCAGGGCTTCAGTGATGTCTATGCGATAAGGAGTTTTCCAATATACACCTAAGTTATTGCCGTTGATGGTTACCTCTGCCATGACACCTACCTTGCCCAAGTCAAGGAGTATCTGGCGGGAGTCAAGCTCGTTGTCCTTTACCTCGAAGCTGCTGGTGTAGGTAGCCACACCGCTGAAATACTTAATGCCATCCACATCACTGTCGGCCAAGTTGATGAGCTGGTCGAAATGAGCTGTAGCAGGTGCTCCTCGATTCTCCTGGAATGCCACATCCCATGGTATGTTGATAGTGTTGACATGCACCTCTTTTAACTCGGGCAAGGTTACTGCCTCTTGTTCTGCAGGACCATTGAACACTACAAACAAAGCATCGTTCTCAACCAAGTTCACCTTTACCACCGTGCGGTCACCCTCTGTCCGATAGGTCACATCCTCACGCTTGCCGGTCTCTGGGTGCCAGATTTCAGGCTTCTTGCCCTTGATACGGAACGACAGTTCTAAGGTCTTGTCAGGACCTTCGGGGTTGTTGATCCAATAGATGTCAGCACGACTGGTATGGCGATGGATGAAGCGTAGGTCGTCGCCGATAGTTACGTCGGGTTGCACACCAATCTTGTCCAATACGCTCTTCATGTCGCTGGTGAGATAGACATTTTTCAGTGCACCTCCCCAGATTTCTTCAACAATACTGTTAAATTCATCTGCATCATCGGTCAGACGGCCTGGTAACTCAGGCTTTGCACCACAAATCACGGCACCAGCCTTTGCCAGTGAGGCAATCTTCTTCAGTACATCCACTGGTATACGCTTTACATTCGGATCAAGCACCAGCATGCGATAGTTCATGCCACTGGGCGTGGTGAGTCTGCCATTCTCGTATTTGAGCAAATTCAGTAATGCGTCGCTGTTGATATAGTCATAGTTGTAACCTACTGGGAATGGAGGTTGCTCTGCACCATACAAACCCGTGATGTTGTTGTCCTCACCATAATAATAGACAATGTCAGCCACAAACTTGCCTTTTTGTAAAAGGTAGCAGCTGCGAGCCATATAACCCATCCAAGCCCATGCTGATTCAGACCAGTTGTCGAGGCGGTTGAACCACTGTCCGATAGGACCCAAACCCAAACCAGGCTTCAACTCATCCAACGGCTGATGAACAGAGGTGTGGATCACAAAGCGGTTCAAACCACTTGCCATCTCCATGTCTGCAATAGCCTTCAGATTGGCAGGATGATATGCGTAAGACTGGCCTTCACCACCAGGAGCAGTCAGTGACTCACCAGCCACCAGATTTTGTCCGTAGATATGGGCTACAGAGGCCGATTCACGGATGTCGGCACGGCTCATAGGTGGGGTAGAAGCTCCCGTATTATTCGGCATCCAAGCAGCTGCCATTGGCACATCAGCTTTCGCCTTTACCTCCATGCCATCTACCAGATATACACGCCCATTCTCATGCGATTCGGTATAGCGTCCCATGCCACGCTCTTTCAGAATGTCGGTCAGCAGGTTGTAGCAATAGTCGGTTACCAAGCTACCCAAGGTCCTGCGCCAATCTCGCAAGAAACGTTCACTCTCTTCAGAGCTGTTGACGATATGTCCCATCAGTACAGGCATCCACGGACGCAGGCTATAGCCATTGCGTGCCTCGAATTCCTCCTCCATGGCTGGAGTCCAGTTTTCTTGCTCAGACTCGTAGCTGTCGGTCATGATGTATTTCACTACCTTGCCTAACTGGTCCTTAGAAGCATCGGTGTACATACCTAAGTAGTGGTCCATATAAGCCCTGAAAGCAACAGGATCCATCTTGTCAACTTCAAAGCCTGTGGCCTCAGGAGGAGCAGGGTTGTTTTGATGACCTGTCTGGGAATATCCGTAGCGTACCACCTTCCAGGAACCCTCTGGCACATCCCATACTAAACGACCATCATGTACTTTGTCGGTAATGTCAATCACATCTTCCAAAGAAATGGCAGCAGCTTCGTCAGGGGTGTCGTAGAGAGCCAAGTCTGCAGGAGCAGCAAAACCAGCTTTTTCTTCTGCATGGTTAATGCGGCTTACACTATGTAAAACAAACTCAGCGATAGGAGTGGGTTCGGCCTGTGGATCCATGCTTACGCCCATCAGAGCAGCATAGGGACTGACTACTACAACATTGTTAACCACCAAGCGGAAAAACTTGGCTGTGGTTTCAGGAATGTCCACTGTTCCTTGTGGGGCAGAACTGTTAGGAATCTTACATACCTCACGGAAAGTCTTGCCGTCGTCGCTTACTTGCGAAGCTTTGTTGATCTCCTGAACAGGAGCACCCCACTGGCCACGTATTCTGCCATCCATGATGGTCAGTGCCTTCACGGTCTGTGGCTCACTGAACTCATATTGAATCCATGCCTTACCGTTGGCTCCACCTGCGCCTGGAGCCAATAAGTCAGCATTGGTCAAATCGCCATCGGTGAGTTTTTGCAGAGAGAAACTGCCACCGCTAGAAGTAATTCTTGGATTCAATGCAGCTAAGTTAACATCGGCAGTTGGCAACTTGAATGCCAATACGGCGATGTCGGCATAATAGCCTTCACCAGGATTGGTGCCACCACCATTGATATTGTTGGAGTTAGAACGAGGTACGTTCTGGAAAGCCCCAATGGTTTTGTAGGGTGTTGGCAACAAACCATCATAAGAGGTTCCACCCTCTAAACGCATCTCTCGCCAAACCAGTTTCTTCATGCCGTCCTTTGGCTCTACCCAAGGACCGCCCGTGAAACTCCAGCCCGGAGATGCTGCTACTGACATTTCCAAACCCAATGAGTCGGCTAAATGAACAGTGTAGGCAAAGGCATCCTTCCATTCGTCCGTCATGTATGCCACCTTTTTGTCAATCAACAATGGTGTTCTAAAACCAGCATCGAAGTTCATGAAGCCAGCAATGCCAGAACGCTTCATCCAAGTCAGATCTTTGTAAATACCATCCTTGGTTACATTGCCGTCCATCCAATGCCACCAAACGCGAGGGCGTGCCTCAGCTGGTGGGTTCTGAAACTCAGCATACAGATTATCATCTGCGGCTGGTGTACTACAACTGCCCATAACTAGCATGAGGCCTGTGACAGCTACCCAAATAAATTTCTTCATATCTATGTTTGTTTGATTATATTCTTTATAGTACTATTGTGCAAAAATATAAATAATTTCGTACATTTGCGAAGAATAAACGAGATAATAATTCATGGAAAAAAATAAATACGTATGCTTGAGTTTGTTGTTGGTGTTGCTGATGGCTTGTACGTCTAAAGAGACTCATTTTATCAGCGACGATGCTTATCGCCAGCAAGTGTTGACCGACTTTGAAGAGAAAATAGAGTTGGTGGGAGCATCTTTCTATATGCCTGCACAGGATATCACTCCTCAAGAACAGGAGGCGTTGCAGTTTTTGTATGCCTACATGCCTATTGGTGATATGACCGATTATTCCACTGATTATTATTTGGACAATATCCGTATGTCATTCAAGGCGCATAAAGAGATGCCTTGGGGCAAAGAAGTACCTGAGTTATTGTTCAGGCATTTCGTGTTGCCCGTAAGGGTGAACAACGAGAATCTTGACAATTTCCGTCACGATTGCTATGATGACCTGAAGCAGCGGGTTAAGGGACTTTCTATGCAGGAGGCTATTTTGGAGGTGAACCACTGGTGCCATGAGCGGGTGACTTACCAGCCTTCAGACGCGCGTACTACTTCGCCATTGTCTACTATCAGTGCAGCATACGGTAGGTGTGGCGAGGAATCTACTTTCACTGTCTCGGCTTTAAGGGCTATCGGCATTCCTGCCAGGCAGGTCTATACCCCTCGTTGGGCACATACTGACGATAACCATGCATGGGTAGAGGCATGGGCAGATGGACAATGGTGGTTTATGGGTGCCTGTGAACCTGAGGCGGTACTGAATCTGGGGTGGTTCAATAGTGCTGCCAGTAGGGCGATGCTGATGCACACCCGTGTGTTTGGCAAGTACAACGGGCCTGAAGAGCAAATGCTGGTGTCGGATACGTTTACGGAAATCAACCTTATTGACAACTATGCTTCTACGGCGAGAGTGGATTTCAATGTGGTGGATACGCAAGGCAAATCAATAGCAGATGCTCGTGTGGATTTTATGATATACAACTATGCCGAGTTTTGTCCGGTGGTGACGAAATATACTGATGCTGATGGACACACTTTTCTCACTGCAGGCAAGGGTGATATGTTGGTATGGGTTTCTGCTTATGGGAGGTATGGCTATGCCAAGGCTTCTTTCGGGATGGACAATGAGGTGGATATCGTACTGGATTTGGAAAATCCTGCTGTTTGGGTGCCTATTGAGGAGATAGATGTGGTGCCTCCAGTGGAGCAATATACCTTGCCTGAAATGTCAGAGACACAGCGTGCAGAAAACGATGCACGCAAGACAAAGGAGGATGAAATGCGTATTGCCTATATGCATACTTTTATGGATGAGGCTTCATCACAAGCTTTTGTGAAAGAACATAAGTTACCTGTAGAAGCAGTACCTTATTTGGTGAAAGCAAGTGGTAACCATGAAACCATCAAACATTATTTGTTGAATGGGGGGACTGTAGATTATCTGGCATTGCTAAGCGAGAAAGACTTGCGTGATGTGACGATGGAGGTACTTCATGACCAAATGACGTCCAATAGTTGTCCGGAAATGAGGGTGGAGGACGAGATGTTAGTGCCTTACAAGCATTTCTTCCAAGAGAATATTCCTGTACAAGACCAACAACGCTATCGTGAGGACCCTGCCCAATTGGTGCAGTGGTGCAGGGAACATCTACAATTGGTAGATGGACCATATACAACACGTATAGCGATGTCGTCACCTGGGGTGTGGAAAACAAGGGTGGCAGATACTCGTTCTCGTGATATCTTCTTCGTGAATGTGGCATGGAGCTTGGGCATCAAGGCGCGCAAAGATGGAGTGACAGGCAAGGTGCAGTACAGGGGTGCTGATGGTCAATGGATAGATGTAAACTTCGAGGAAGGTGCTTTGGGCATTTCTTCTACAGGTACGTTGGTGCTTCGTTATCAGCCTACAGTTTCCTTGGAAAATCCAGAGTATTATAGCCATTTTACCATCAGTCGCATTCAAGATGACGGAACGGTGAGTTTGTTGAGCTTTGACGAAGGACAGGTTGATATGGGCGGTGGTGTTTCGTGGGCGAATGTGTTCAAGAAGGGCACTCAACTCGATGTAGGTACTTACCTCTTGACATGCGGACGTCGTATGGCGAGTGGAAAGGTGTTATCAGCAGTTCAACGTTTCGATATTACTGAGGGCAAGACCACCACAATAGATTTGCATCTTCGTGAGCCGCAAGGTCAAGATATTGAGGTGATTGGCTCTTTTGATTCAGAAAGCAAATACCTGAAGGAAGGTGTTGAGACAAGTGTTTTGGTAACCACCGGACGAGGGTATTTTGTGATAGGTGTTTTGGGTGTCGGACAAGAACCTACGAATCATGCATTGCGTGATATTGCTAAACTGAAGGAGGATTTTGAGGCATGGGGCAGACCAATGGTGTTGCTCTTTCCTGATAAGGTTCATCAAAACAACTTTAATGCTAAGGAGTTTGAAGAGTTGCCATTGACGGTTTCTTATGGCATTGATATAGATGGAGGTGTTCAGAAACAGATTGTTAGTAATATGAGACTGGATAACCCAAACCAGTTGCCATTGTTCATCATTGCCGACACATTCAACCGTGTGGTGTTTGTGTCGCAAGGTTATACAATAGGGTTGGGGGAACAATTGATGCAGGTGATTAAGAAGTTATGAAGAAGGACGTTAAGGAACTGAAGTCGTATAAGCTGATTCAGGCCATTGCCAAAGTGATGGATCAATATTACGTGGACCCGCTGTTGGGCTTAGTGCCAACGGTGGGCGATGCTGTGTCTTCGTTACTGACGTTGCCTTACCTGTATTTCAGTATCTTCAGACTCCGTTCTATCCCATTAACTTTGGCACTGCTGTGCAATATGCTGATTGACTTTGCCATGGGAGTTATTCCTTTCTGGATAGGCGATATCCTAGACTTCTTCAACCATAGCTATGTCAAGAACTATAGATTGATTACGGGCTATGTGGAAGGTGATGAGGATATGATAAAGAAGGTGGATCGTCGTGCTTGGTGGATGGCAGCAATGATTGCAGTCCTTTGCCTGCTGATTTGGCTCTTGATTAAATTGGCTGTTTGGGCGTGGGATTGGCTAGCCGGATTATTCTAAAAAGTCAATTGAAAACTTAGTTTCAGCTAAATTATCCCAAAAGCGTGGATAAGATTTTGAAACTACTTCCGGATGCTCAATATAGATATTTGGCAGAAGTAAAGCCGTAGGCGCAAATGCCATTGCCATACGGTGGTCATCGTATGTGGCAATCACGGGTTGTTGCACTGCTTGGCATTTCTCACCGTCCCATTTCAGTGCATCATCACCTTCGGCATATAGCACATAACCCAACTTGCGGAGTTCGTTGATCAAGGCACTGATGCGGTCTGTCTCTTTGATGCGAAGGGTGTGCAGTCCTGTAAAGCGGAAAGGTAACTCCAAAAAACAACAAGTCACTACAAAAGTTTGTGCCAAGTCTGGCATCTCGCGAAGGTCAGCATTTAAACGTTGGAGCAACGACCCTTGTTTATAAATACAAATGCCATCGTCTGTATATTCGGTTTGTACGCCCAGTTGACTAAATAGCTTTGTCCCTTTGCTATCCCCTTGTGTACTTTCCTGCTTTAGATGCGACAATGTTACTTTGGCTTGTGGATCTTGACTTAGTGCCACCATTTCATACCAATATGAAGCTGCACTCCAGTCGTTTTCTATGATGTAGGGGATATCTTGGTAAGAACCACTTTCAATTTGGATAGTCATGCCTTCCAGCACATTGTCCCTTTGTGCTTTGGCTCCAAATTCACGCATCAGTTGCAAGGTCATATCGATATAAGGCAATGATGTCACCTTCCCTTTCAACCTTAAGGTCAATCCTTGTGGGAGGGTAGGGGCAATCATCAGCAAAGCAGAAATATATTGTGAACTCACATCACTTGGAAGAGTCAGTTTGGCACTATGCAACTTTGTGCCAGTGATACTCAAGGGAGGGAACCCCTCTTGCTCTACATATTCTATCTGAGCACCTAAGGTTCTCAATGCATCCACCAAAATACGGATGGGACGTTGCTTCATACGTTCCGTACCCGTGAGGATGTGTGTACCTGGCTGGGTACTATAGTAAGCAGTGAGGAAACGCATGGCAGTACCAGCGGCTTTGATATCAATCACCTCAGCCTCGTCTTTGAAGGCCTTGATGATGACATTCGTGTCGTCACAATCGGCAAGGTTCTCGATAGGGGAATTGCCCTGTGCCAAAGCCCGAAGTACCAACGCACGATTGCTAATGCTCTTCGATGCCGGCAAGTTGATATTGGCTTGCAGCGCTTTGGATGCTGTTAGTTGTACTTTCATAATGCGTGCATTTATGGTTCTTCTTCCATTCCTTTGTCCAATTGGCCCTTCCAGAGGTACTTACGGGTTTCTTGTACGATGATACCACTGAGGCATAATAAAGAGATGAGGTTAGGGATAGCCATAAGGGCATTCATACAGTCGGCCAAGTTCCATACAATGGCAAGGTTGGCCACACTACCTAAGAAGACTGCAATGATAAAGAGGATGCGATAGATGGTCACCCACCGCTTGCCCTTGAGGTATTCTACGGCACGTTCACCATAATAGCACCATCCCAAGATGGTAGAAAAGGCGAAAGTCATCAAACCAAAGGTCAGCAACGGTGTACCGAAATACGGAATCTTGGCAAATGCCATCTTAGTGAGGGTAGCCCCATTGTCAAAACTGATATCTGGATAGGCAAGTACACTGCTCACAATCACCAATCCTGTTAAAGCACAGATAACTACGGTGTCCCAGAAAGTTCCTGAAGATGACACTAATGCTTGACGAACGGGGTTACGAGTTTGAGCTGCTGCAGCCACGATAGGAGCAGAACCCATACCCGACTCGTTGGAGAATAAGCCTCTGGCTATACCAAAACGGGCTGCAGTCATAACGGTAGCGCCCACAAACCCACCTCCTGCTGCCGTAGGAGTAAAGGCAGAGACACAGATAAGCTTCAATGCTGGCCAAATGTAGGTGGCATTGATTACTAAAATGAAGATACAACCAATAACGTAGAAAAAAGCCATGATAGGTACCAGCATACCGCAAACTCTTGCTATACTCTTAACGCCACCAATGACAACAAGGGCAACCAGTATACTTATGATAGCTCCCGTGAGATAGGGAGGAATCTGATAAGACTCTTGTGTCACCGTTGAAATGGCATTGGCCTGTACCATATTGCCGATGCCAAAAGAGGCAATGGCAGTGAAGAGGGCAAAAAGCACAGCGAGCCATTTCCATCCCAAACCGCGCTCCAATGCATACATAGGGCCTCCCTGCATCTTCCCTTCAGGAGATTTAACACGGTATTTAATTGCCAACAAGCCTTCAGCATATTTAGTAGAGATGCCAAATACACCTGTAAGCCAACACCATAGTACGGCACCAGGACCACCTAAGGCGATAGCGGTGGCCATGCCAACAATATTACCTGTACCGATGGTAGCGGCTAGTGCAGTCGCCAAGGAATGAAATTGAGACACATCGCCTGAGGCGCCAGGGTCTTTCTTGATAGAGAGCTTGATGGCGGTGAAGATTTTACGTTGTGGGAAACGCAACCTGAATGTGAGGTACAGGTGCGTTCCCAGCAACATGATGATCATAGGCCAGCCCCAAAGCCAGCCACTTATTTCGGCGAGTATGTTATTCAGTTCCTCCACTTATTTAATAGCAATCTCTTTAATCTCCTTTTCAGGCTTCAGAATATCCAAAGCCTTCCAAGTCTGCTCCTTTGCCAATTTGAATGGAGCGGTGCAACGGATGTCCTCTACATTGGCACCAAACTTCACTACATAGTTGCCCGCAGCAGTTTCCCACTGGTCAACAACCTCGTTGAAAGAAGCCAAAGAATAGAGGGTAACATCCATTGTTACCGTTTGGCTTTCACCAGGCTGTAATTCCTTGGTCTTGGCAAAGCCCTTCAGTTCTTGTTGAGGCTTAGCTAAATTGCCAGCAGGAGCGGATACATACAACTCTACTACTTCCTTACCAGTCACCTTGCCAGTGTTCTTTACAGTAACAGTAGCACGGAAACCGTCCTTGGTAGGGGTTACCTTAGGAGCACTATATTCAAATGTGGTGTAGCTCAGGCCATAACCAAATGGATAAGACACCTCTTTTCCAATGGTGTTGAAGTAACGATAGCCTACCCAAATGCCTTCATCAAAGTTTGAGTAAGAAACATTCTTCACCTCACGCTGCTGACCACCCATAGCAGCACCCATACCCATCATACCATCGGATTTCTGATCGAATGGGAAATTCTTTGAAGATGGGTCATCCATATAATTGTTGAGCCAAGTCATGGTGAGTTTGCCAGAAGGAGTTACCTTACCACTTAGAATATCTGCCACAGAATAGCCACCTTCCTGACCAGGTTGCCAAGCCAACAGGATAGCATCTGGCAGGTTCTTCCAAGAAGCAGATTCTATCTCGCCACCAATGTTCAATACCACAATAACCTTCTTGCCTGCCAAGTGGAATGCTTCAGTCACATCGTTGAGCAACTGACGCTCTACCTCTGAAAGGTTGAAGTCGTTAGGCACATTACGATCGGCACCTTCACCGGCATTACGGCCAATAGTTACAATGGCAATATCGTTGGTAGCTACTTGCTTGTCGATAATAGCACGCTCAATAGGCATCTCTGTAAGGGCAGCATCACCCAAGCTCAACATCGCCATCATGCCACCAACGGCAGGACGAGCTGCAGCTTGACGGGCACGTTCATATTTAGTATAGGTCTCATAGACGTTCTTCAACTCATCATTCACCTCATAACCAGCGCTTTTCAAACCCGTAAGTAGGTCGATGGTATAAGCTTTATTTACGTTACCGGAACCGGTACCACCAGCAATGAAATTATAAGAGGTAATACCAAACAAAGCCACTTTCTTAGCGCCCTTGATAGGCAGGGCATTGCCCTCGTTTTTCAACAACACCATACCCTCAGCAGCAGAGTTGCGAGTTACCTGAGCATGTGCTTTCAAGTCTGGAGCATCACTATACTTGTAGCCCTTGAAGCGAGGAGTGCGAACAATATATTGCAGGATGCGTTTTACACAAACATCTACATCTTCCATGCTTACCTTACCCTCGTTTACAGCTTTGATAAGGTCGGTTTTTTGCTGAGGCATACCAGGCTCCATCAAGTCATTGCCTGCATGTACCTGAGCTGAAATGTCACGCACCATGGTCCAGTCAGTCATCACAATACCGTTGAATCCCCACTCGGTACGCAATAAATCGGTTAGCAATTCACGGTCTTGCTGAGTGAACTTACCGTTAATCTTGTTGTAAGAAGACATTACCGTCCAAGGGTTAGCATCCTTTACCACCATCTCAAAGGCCTTGAGATAGATTTCACGCAGCGCACGCTGATTCAGACGAGAATCAACAGCCATACGGTTGGTCTCCTGAGAGTTGGCAGCATAATGCTTCACACTTACACCTACGCCATTGCTCTGGATACCATTGGTATATGCAGTAGCAATCTTACCTGTCAAAAATGGGTCTTCAGAATAATACTCGAAGTTACGTCCATTCAATGGGTTACGATGGATATTTATACCAGGAGCCAACAATACGTCTATGCCATACTCCAGTACTTCATTACCCATAGCCTTGCCTACTTGCTCTACCAATTCAGTGTTCCAAGTACTTGCCAATGAAGTACCTACAGGGAAACCTGTGGCATAGAAAGTTTTGTCAGTACCTTTACGGGTAGGAGTGATACGAACACCTGCAGGACCGTCAGAAAGTACAGTAGCAGGAATACCTAAACGCTCGATAGGGTTAGTTGTGCCGGCAGCACCAGGTACTAATACCTCAGAAGAAGCAGTCATAGCACCAGCCGTCATACTACCCCAGCCGCCACCAACGATTAGTTCAGCTTTCTCTTCTAAGGTCATTGCTTTTACAATTTCGTCCACATTGTTAGGATTCAGCTTTTGTGCTTGAACTGCACCAAATACCAATGCGGTTGTAACAAATAAAGCCAGTTTCTTCATAAAAATAAAATATAAGTTATAGTCTCATTATCTCCTTTGCTATTACTCTTGCTTCTGCATCGGTAGCCAAATAATCTTCTAATGTAGGTTTGGCGACAAAAGTAGTGCGCTCCATTGTCTTTTCTATCACTTCACTCATGCCTAAGAATGATATTTGGTCGTGCAGGAAACCTGCATTGACAACCTCATTTGCAGCATTGACAATGCAAGGCATATTGCCTCCACGTCTAATTGCCTCGTAAGCCAATGCCAAATTGCGGAACTTCTCAGTGTCGGGCTTTTCGAAGGTGAGTTGAGTGTATTTGCTAAAGTCAACACGAGGGAACGAAGATTTCAAACGCAAAGGATAGGTGAACGCATATTGTATAGGTACGCGCATATCGGGCATACCTAATTGAGCCATAATGGCACCATCTTCATACTGTATGGCAGAATGGATAATACTCTGCGGATGCACCAATACCTCTATTTGCTCAGGGGTCACTCGGAAGAGCCATCTTGCTTCCATCACCTCGAAGCCCTTGTTCATCATTGAAGCCGAGTCAATGGTAATCTTCGCTCCCATGTTCCAATTAGGGTGTTTCAGAGCTTGATTTTTAGTCACAGTCTTCAATTGTTCATTCGTAAAGGTACGGAAAGGACCTCCCGATGCAGTGAGCAAGATCTTCTCTATGCGGTTGTACTCATTGCCTTGCAAACTCTGGAAGATAGCTGAATGTTCAGAATCAACGGGCAATAAGGGCACTCGGTTCTCATCGCATAATTGATTGATGAGCTCGCCAGCTACCACCATCGTCTCTTTGTTGGCAAGGGCGATGGGCTTTTTGGCACGAATAGCACTAATTGTTGGACGTAAGCCTGAGAAACCTACTAATGCTGTAAGTACCATGTCCACTTGTTCGTCTTGCACCACCTCTTCCAAAGCTTTGGCACCAGTATACACCTTGATGGGAAGGTCGGCAAGAGCCTCTTTTAGTGTGCCATAGTGTTGCTCATTGGCAATCACAACAGCTTCTGGTTGGTATTTCCTGGCCTGCTCGATCAACTTGTCAATCTGATTGTTGGCCGTGAGGATGTAGGCTTCATAGAGGTCGCTATGTTCCTCTATGACCTCCAGCGCTTGCGTACCGATAGAGCCTGTTGAACCTAATATTGCTATTTTTTTCTTCATAATTCTAATAATCCATCTGGCAAGTTCATTGAAATTACTTTCGTTTTGCGATTTAAATCGATGATGAAATCCTCTTGAGCTGGTATCAATACTTCAGTTCCTTCATGTTCTACCACAAATAATGTGTTGATGGTGGAATCATCCACATCTTTCACCTTGCCGATTTCGCCCTTGTGTATGTCCTTGATGGTAAACCCTACAAAGAATTGCCAAGAGAGTTCGTCATCTTTCAATTCGTCGGCATGCTCTTTGGGGAAATATACCTCCACATTGTTTAAGCGCCTAGCTTGTTGTTCAGTATCAATACCTTCCAATTTAATCAATGCCGTTGTGTCACTTCTGAAACGATAGCTCTCGAAGAAAAAAGGCACCAAGATGCCATCCATCAAGCACACGATATAATCGGCCTCCACACGGTCGAAGATGTCGTCATCGAAGGTAAACAGCAATTCACCATGAACCCCATGAGGCTTGTTGATAATACCTATTTTATAAACGTCCTCGACTTTGATCATATTCTTGTAATCCTTGCTCCTAAAGCGTTCAGTCGACCTTCAATGTTTTGGTAGCCACGATCTATTTGCTCGATGTTGTGGATGCGGCTAATGCCATCTGCACTCATGGCCGCTATCAGCAAGGCAATGCCTGCACGAATATCTGGTGATGTCATATTGCCCCCTTTTAAACGCAATTGGTGATTGTGTCCTATTACCACTGCACGGTGAGGATCGCAAAGAATGATTTGCGCTCCCATATCAATGAGTTTATCCACGAAGAACAAACGGCTCTCAAACATCTTCTGGTGAATCAGTACACTGCCTTTGGCTTGTGTGGCCACCACAAGCATCACACTCAGCAGGTCGGGTGTTAAACCTGGCCAGGGCGCATCGGCGATTGTCATGATAGAGCCATCCATAAATGACTCAATCTGATAGCTATCTTGTGCAGGAACGAAAATATCGTCACCACGCTGTTCTAACTGGATGCCCAAACGGCTGAAGCTATTGGGAATAATACCCAGGTTCTCGTAGGATACATTTTTGATGGTAAGATTACTTTGAGTCATTGCCGCCATCCCAATAAAGCTACCAACCTCAATCATATCGGGCAATACCGTATGTTCGGTACCATGCAACTCTTTCACACCCTCTATAGTAAGAAGGTTAGACGCAATGCCACTGATACGGGCGCCCATGTTGTTGAGCATCTTGCAAAGTTGCTGGATATATGGTTCACAGGCCGCATTGTAGATAGTGGTGGTTCCTTCAGCCAAAACAGCTGCCATCACAATGTTGGCGGTACCTGTAACAGAAGCTTCATCCAATAGCATATAGGTACCTTTCAGTTTCTTAGCCGTAATTTCATAGGTACGTTGGTTAGCATTGTACTTGAATTCTGCTCCCAAGTTCTGGATTCCGATAAAATGGGTGTCCAAACGGCGACGTCCAATTTTGTCGCCACCTGGTTTAGGAGTAAATGCCTTTCCAAAACGAGCTACCATAGGACCTATTAGCATGATGCTACCTCTCAAGGAGGCACTACGCTTTACAAACGCCTCACTGTTTAGGTAATTTAAGTCGATATTAGCAGCTTTGAAACTATAGGAATCAATGCCCACCTTTTTCACCTCCGAACCCATATCACGCATCAGCTGAATCAGATTATTAACATCTAAGATGTCGGGCACATGATGTACTGTCACTTTTTCAGCAGTAAGCAATGTAGCACAGATAATCTGAAGCACCTCGTTCTTGGCGCCTTGTGGGTAGATTTCTCCTTCTAAGCGGTGTCCGCCTTCAATTACGAATGAAGCCATAACTTATTTTTGTTTCTTGTTCTTGTTCTGTTTCTGGTTCGCAACATTCTTCTGTACAGGGCGTTGCTGACGATAATTCTTTTCAAGTCGTTCAGCCATCAATGCTAAAATCTCGTCATTGATTTTCAGCTTGCCATCCGACAATTCAATAAGGTCGTCAGCTATCTTCTGGTCATCAACAGAATCCTTGTTCCAAGTAATATAATCCTTGCGCATGTGATTGCAGATCAGCGCCAAGAGATTGTTCTTCTCATCACCATCCTCTATCTCACATGCTTTCTTGATAAGATTCTCCAATAACCTACCATAATGACGATAGCGCATCTTCTTTTCATTTGTGGGAATTGGATCTGGTTTCACCTTCAGGTTTTCAGGTTTGATGGTCTCGAATGGATAATCGATGTCGAGTTTGAAGTCAGACATGATAGCCAAATGATCCCATAACTTATGCTCAAAGTCGGGAACATTCTTTAAGTTGGGGAACATGCCTTCCATGATATGTATGATTGTTTCTGCACACCATTGGCGTTCAGCACGATCTTCTATTGTCACCGCATAATCCACCATGTTTTGTACACTGCGTCCGTATTCAGGGAGCGCCATCTTTTTTTGTTGAGTATTGTATTTCATAAGTCAATAAATTATCTATTTAACGGATTCTTCGCTACAGTAGCGATAAACTCTTTCAAGTAGAAAGGCTCAAAATATGCCACATCCTTGAAGTCCTGCTCAGCAACGGCTTTCTCAGCTAACGGGAACATCCATTTAGCGACAGGATGGATGTTGTCGATAAAGTGGGCATTGGGATGCTTTGCCAATATCTCTTTGCACTTTGCAGCTCCGTTTCCGAAGAAATATACAGGATGCTCATCCAAATATGCCTTGTAAGTGTCGGCATCTACAACATCGGCCTTTGTATCCCGTACTGTTTGAAGTGCCCTATCATATACAGCCGCATAAACTTCCATTCTTCGAGCGTCAATCATAGGGCATAGTAAGGCATCATCTGGTAATTCTTGCCTTAGCAGAACAGGTACACAAAGCACTTTCAAGGTGGGGATACCAATTAACTTCACATCCCTCCCATAGCATACTCCCTTTGCCATTGAAACTCCGATACGTAGACCCGTATAAGAGCCAGGTCCACAACTTACGGCCACTGCATCCAAAGGGATAGCATGACTTTCTACAAACGAAAGGGCTTCATCTACATAGACACCCAACTGAGTGTTGTGGTTCGGACCGCTATAATCTTCTTCGTGCCAAATGTTAGTTCCGTCTTGACTTACAGCTACTGAACATACTTCTGTGGATGTCTCGATATGTAAAATACACGACATATTCAGAATACTTTTCTATTTCCGCCAACAAATTTAGTCTTTTATTTCCACATCTTAAAATATTCCTTTAATTTTGCATCTGTATAGGACAAAAAATGTGAATTAAATTATGATTTTTTCAATGACGGGCTATGGCAAGGCGATAGTCGAATTGCCCGATAAGAAAGTAAACATAGAGATCAAGTCGCTCAATAGTAAAGCGATGGATCTTTCAACTAGAGTAGCGCCACTTTATAGGGAAAAAGAAATGGAAATCCGCAACTTCATAGCCCAGCAAGTAGAGCGTGGCAAGGTGGATTTTGCGTTGTGGATTGAGAAGAAAGATGCAACAGATGTGATGGTGCCAATTAACCAAAGTGTGATGGCGGCTTATTACAAGCGTTTGTCAGAGATAGTGGAGGGAACAGGCATCCCTGCTCCACAAGATTGGTTTACCACTTTGTTGCGCATGCCTGATGTGATGTCTGTAAAGGACGAAACAGTAGAATTGTCTGAAGATGAGTGGAACGCTGTTTTTGAGGGAGTAAAGGAAGCAGTTCAGCATTTGTTGGATTTTCGCAAACAAGAGGGTGAGGCTTTGGATAAAAAATTCCGTGCAAATATCTCTCGCATAGGTGATCTGCTGACTTCTGTTGAGCCTTATGAAAAAGATCGTGTGGCAAAAATCAAGGAACGTATCTTCGATGCATTGGAGAAGTTGCCTGTTGAGTACGACAAGAACCGTTTGGAACAAGAGCTGATCTACTATATCGAAAAGCTGGATATCAACGAAGAGAAGCAGCGTCTTTCTAATCATTTGGCTTATTTTATCTCTACGATGGAAGGTAAATATGGTCAGGGCAAAAAATTGGGTTTTATTGCCCAAGAGATGGGACGTGAGATTAATACCTTGGGTAGCAAGAGTAACCAAGCTGAGATGCAACGCATTGTGGTTCAGATGAAAGACGAGTTGGAACAAATCAAGGAACAAGTACTAAACGTGATGTAATTATGGGAAAACTGATTATCTTTAGTGCACCTTCAGGTAGTGGGAAATCCACCATTATTAACTACCTCTTAGAAGAGCATCCTGAGCTGAATCTGGCCTTCTCTATCAGTGCTACAAGTCGTGCTCCAAGAGGACAAGAGCAGGATGGGGTAGAGTATTTTTTCTTGTCGCCAGAAGAGTTTCGTCAACGTATCGATAATGATGAGTTCTTGGAGTATGAAGAGGTATATCCTGGCCGTTTCTATGGAACCTTGAAGGCACAAGTGGAGAAACAATCCGAAGAAGGTCAGAATGTGTTGTTTGATGTGGATGTCAAGGGGGGTATGAATATTAAGAAATATTATGGTGATCGTGCACTGAGTTTATTTATTCAACCGCCTTCTATTGAGGAACTTCGTCGTCGTTTGGAAAAGCGAGGCACTGAGACACAAGAGGTTATTAATGATCGTATTGCTCGAGCTAAATTTGAGTTGGACTATGCTCCACTATTCGATGAGGTGGTTATCAACGATGACTTAGATACTGCTAAAGCAGAGACCCTGCAAATCGTCAGCGATTTCTTGAAAAGCAAAGAAAAATCTTCAAAAAAGAATAATATGGATTTTAACGGTAGTAAATTGTCAACCAAGGTGGTTCGCATCTTGTTTGGTATCAATGTTTTTGCCATGTTGTGCTTTATCTTCATGGCAATATTCTTCTTCTATTATGGCATCAATGATCTTGCCATTATGCTAGTTGTCGTTGCTTGCCTCAGTGCCCTCAATAATTGGAAGTTATGGGGACGCATCAAACAAGAATTGAAGTGAAAAAAGTAGCACTATATTTTGGTTCTTTCAACCCTATTCACATAGGTCACCTTGCTCTTGCCAACTATCTCTGCGAGTTTGGCGGGATAGATGAACTGTGGTTTGTGGTGAGCCCTCGCAATCCATTCAAGCTACAAACTGATTTGATGGATGATGATTTCCGCCTCCAGTTGGTTCGCTTGGCCATTAAGGATTATCCCAAGTTCAAGGCTTGCGATGTGGAGTTCTCGATGCCTCGCCCTTCTTATACCTATCATACATTGCAGCAACTGGAGGATATATACCCGGATAATGAGTTCTCTTTATTAATGGGTGCCGACAATTGGCCTAATCTCAAGAATTGGTACAAGGGTGAAATTATTATGAGCGAATATCCTATTATTGTCTATCCTCGTCCAGGATATGAGATAGATGTTGCCAATCTCCTTGAAAATGTGCGCTTTGTTGATGCACCACAATTTGATATTTCTTCCTCTTTTATTCGGAAATCATTGCAAGAAGGCAGGGATGTTCGCTTTTTCCTGCATCCCGAAGTTTGGTCTACTCTCATTAATAATTGATTTTTTAGTCGTCTTTTGGCTTAATACTTCCCAGTCTCCTTTTTACTACTAGTAAGCTGTTCTTTTACTACTAGTAAGCTGTTCTTTTACTACTAGTAAACAGCTTTTTTACTACTAGTAAATGCTGAAATTCCCCTAGAGAATGTTATACTCACTATAGGCAGAAAAAAATCCCTCGTTAGCTAACGAGGGATTAAATAAAGTGTCCTTGCCTAAGATTTAGTGCCTCAACAACTTATTGAATTTCCGCAACACCTTGTAGCCAATCAACAAACCATCAAACACCACCATACCAGTATTCAACAACCCCATAACGGGCGTGGCTTTTTTTGCAGAAGGTTTCAATGGCGCCATGAAGCCTTGAGTCAAGGTCGACACCTTCTGTTTCTGGCTACCGATGCGCTTTCGCAAAGCAGCTTTCTGCTGGGCAATACTCTCTAATGTTATGTCATTTTGCTGGTTGCTCATAATCTATACCTTCTTTGGATTGTGAGTCGTTGTCTTTCAAGAACAAGTTGGCTAAGAACTTAACCATAGGTGCCACTATCAATTTTTGTCTGTAGCGATAAGCCACTGCCATGACAATCAGCAAGAATAAGGTGATGAGTGCAAAACTGTTCATCAAACCTCCGATAAACGGAGCTATCACGTATGCTATGGTGAATGAGAAATAGAATAGAGTCACCATACCCAGTATGATGAGTATCAATACCAGGATAAGCGTTGACAGCAAGATGGTTAACTTCTCTGTCAATTCTAGCTTGGCATATTCAGTTTGTAGCTCAAGATATTTCTTTGATTCTACAAATAATTGCTGGAGGTTCTCTATGCCCTTTTCAACGCCAAACATTATTCAGCCTCTTCTTCCTTTACGTCAGCAATCTCGTCAATCAGGCTTTCCATATCGGCCTTGCTCAGACGGATACCCTTCTTGCGTAGAATCTCTGCAATCTTTGAACGGGTGTCTTCACCTTTCTCTGGCGCAAACAATAAACCAGCGGCTGTACCGATGATTGCTCCTGTTAAAAATGCTGCAAAAACATTCAATCCTTTCATGATAAATCCTCCTTATTTATTTAATTAGACTATACTTTTAAGCAAAGGTAGTAAACAAAATCATTTCTATAATCATTTTTCACAGTTTTTTTTTGAATGATGTGATATTTTCTATTACTTTTGCACAAAATTTAATGCATAACACTTAATGAATTTATTGTATAACACTAAATGCAATTTTAAAATGAAAAAAGTTTTAGTATTAGGATTAGGTATTTGTGTGGCTTTTGCGTTTGCATCCTGCAAAACCAGTGAGAGCGCTTACAAGAAGGCGTATGACAAAGCTAAGCAGCAGGAAATAGCACAGCCTCAGACCGCTCCTGCAACTGCTGAGGTTACTCCAGTAGTAGCAGCTCCAGTACAGACCAACACCCCATCACCAGCTTCTGCTCCTGTACAGGGAAGTGCTCGTCAGGAAAGAGTATCTTTGGTGTCTGGTAGTGGCTTGCTGGATTATAGCGTAGTTTGCGGTAGTTTCGGCGTAAAGACCAATGCGGATAACCTGAAGAAATTCCTGGATGGCGAAGGCTACAATTCAATTGTTGTGTTCAATGCTGACAACAACATGTACAGGGTAATCGTATCGTCTTTTACAGACTATGCAACTGCACAGCAGGCGCGAGATGAATTCAAGGCTAAGTATGCTAATCGTGCCGATTTCCAGAATGCATGGTTGTTGTATCGTTTGAACTGATTTCTCCTTATTTATAATAAGGTGTAAATGTGGGGAATTTGATTCCTACTATAACTTGAAGCAATGAAGAGACTTTTTGTTGTCCGCGAGGGGGTTATTTTTAAGAAAAAACAATTATAAACTTAATTTTTTTTAAAAAAAACTTTGTGGATTGTAAAATAGTCTCTACATTTGCAGTGTATTTTGCGTATAAATACGTGTTTTAGTGTGTATTTTGGACATTCTGACATAACTAAAAGATTGAGAATCAGCGGCGAAGTTGCTATCGTGCTTATTGGTTTTTTGTTGATTTTCCCTTTGAAAGGGTGGTCACAATCTGGTGATGCAGCTGTTGAGGAATTAATCAAAATGGGTTTTGAGAATGTCAGTTGCACAGATACAGATAAAGAACGTGTATATAGTTTGCAAAATATGGCATACCGTCTCCAAGGAGTAGGTATAGCTAAAGCAGTGGATGTTATTCAGGCATTAGGTATGCCGAATGGCAGAGACTGCAGAATTGTTGTATTGGATAATAACGTACCCCAATACTCTGTTTATTATAAAAAAGGTGTTGAGGTAAATGATACAGTTGCTTTAGTGGGTAGTAGAGCTGGATGGGAAACCTCCTATGAATTGGGGGATTCTTGGAAGATTGCTAAGAAAACTAAAAAGCAGAATCGTTCTTTGTTCAAGGTTGATTTGGTAGTTTATCCGGAATTTTATTTCCAGAATATGTTGATGACTAAGATTTATTCATCTTCCTATAGTTTGGATCCTACAATTGAGGTGTCCCTCTGGGAAGGAATGAAGTTCACTGGTCAGGTTGTGATTCCATTACATCGTGGGGCGCGTTATGGAGAAATATATGGCAAGACACGCTTGGGATATTTGACAATTTCGCAGTCATTCCGTGTACAGAATCTATTTGTAACTGCATTTGCTGGAAATTTAGGGTCTTTTCATTGGGGACTTGGAACGAATATGAAATACGTATTTAAGGATCCGAGGTTCTCGATTGAAGGACATGCAATGTATGTAGGTGTTTCTACACTTGGTGGTTGGAAATGGGAACGAGGTGAATTGGATACATGGTTGTTTAAATTAGGTGGCTTGTATTATTGGCCAAAGTATAATACCCAGTTTGAATTGCGTGTTGAGAAGTATATCCGTCATGACACAGGTCTCTATTTTCAGTTTGCAAGGCATATGAGAAAAGCGTCCATTGGATTCTATGCGCGTAAAACTATAGATTACAATCATCGATATAGAATCGCTAATAGCGGTTATGATGGAGGTTTTTTCTTTACTCTAACATTGCCTCCATATGGGAAATATAAACGTACAAAGCATATACCAAGAATTATACCTGCTGAGACCTTTGGTATAACATATTATGCTGGTAATGAGAAATACTATGGAAAGACTGTTAATTTCAGTCCAAATAATAACGCAAGAACAAGAAATAGTAGTTTTAACCCAATATTTATAAAATCGGAATTGTTGAATTATTAAATTATTTAAAATGAAAATGAAAAGTAAACTGTTTGGTAATAGCGCTAAAATGGCGCTGGCCGCTTTAGTGACTTGTGCTTCTTTGACAAGCTGCTATGATTTGGATGGTGGTATAGCAACAATTATACCAGACCCAATTCCAGAGACTCCTTCTTACGTTTTGACGGGAAAGGTTACTGACGCAATGTCTTATCAGCCTATTTCTGGTGCTACTGTAACTTTTGATGGTGGTACTGCAACAACTGGAACTGATGGACGTTATGAAACTGCACAGCAGAGCACTCCTTTCAATAATGATGTTACCGTCTCAGCTGAAGGTTATAAAGTTTTTGTTAAAAACCCAGGTCAGGCTCCTGCTAAGTCAGGTATTGCTACTGCAATAATGGATGCTGAGTTAGTTACTACTGGACATGATGATCACGACCACGATCACGACCACGACCACGATGGTGGCAACGGTCATGGCGGTGGTGCAGGTGGTTCAGATGATGGCCAATAAGCCAAAGATTTGTTAGTTTAGCTATGGTTGATAATGGGATTACGACTGAAAATAATAGTTACAGCATTTTTATATGCGTTCTTTCATCAGCAACTTTCAGCTCAACTGACATATGGTACCACTGGTTTATTAAACATGCCTTCTGCTGAAATGCAGAAAGACAAGACTGTAATGATTGGTGGTAACTATTTAAACAAGGGGCTTACTCCCCCATGGTGGAACTATGGAACCCTTAATTATTTTGGTAGCTTTACGATCTTTCCTTGGTTAGAGATTACAGCAACATTTACATTAATTAATGGTGAGTCTCTAGGCTATAAAAACGAGAAAGGTTTTTTTAACCAAGATAGATATTTTGGGTTTAGAATACGGCCAATAAAAGAAGGGCAATTTTGGAAGTATATGCCAGCAATTGTATTGGGGACTTCTGATCCTTATACTGAGGCAGGTGATGAAAATATTGCTTCTTCAAAGGTGAATGGATATTTTAGCCGTTTTTATATAGCAGCGACTAAACACATCCAGATAGGAAATGAAGAGATAGGTTTACATATTGCTTATCTTTATAACACACGAAAAGACTATCCGTTGAACGGACCAGCATTCGGAGTTTCTTATCACCCTTCATTTCATCCTCAATTGGGTGTGATTGCCGAGTATGATTCTAAAGATTTTGCTATAGGTGCCACTTATTTGCTCTTGAACCATTTGCACATGCAGTTTGAGATGCAAAAATTAACAAGATTTTCCGGAGGACTTGCTTACAAGATTTACTTGAAGTAAGTTGAGTAAACGGAGACAATTTAAATGTAAATAATTAAAAATTTATAATCGATGAAAACTAAATTAATGCTTTTATCTTTGGCGTTGGCTAGCTTCGCAGTATGTGCATCAGCTCAGACAACCAGAGAAAAATACACTAGCAACGGCGCTGATAATATCTTTATTAGTGCAACTGGTGGTATTTCAACTGTTTATTCAGGAAAACATGAAGGTGAGTTCGGTAAGATCGCACCTCACATCACTGTATCTTTAGGTAAGTGGTTTACCCCTGTTCTTGGTTTACGTGGCCAGGTAGGTGTTTGGAGAGCTAACTTCGACACTCGTCATTCAGCTGGTAACTTAAATGCTAATGGTGAATATCTGGCTAATGAGCAGAAATTCCACAAGAACATCGGTATCGTTCGTTTGGATGGTCTGTACAATTTGACAAACGCTATCCTTGGTTATGACCCAGATCGTTTGTTTACATTATCTATCTTTGCAGGTCCTGGTTTGACTTTCTCTAAGTCTCATATTGGTGATTACAAGTCTGATAATAAGATGTCATATCAGAGAGTCATTGCTAATGGTGATACTAAGGAAAAAATTACTCCTCATATCAACGGTTCTGTTGGTTTGCTGGGTAAGTTCAATGTTTCTCCAGTTCTTGACATTGATCTTGAGGTTCGTGGTGAAATCGCTGACTCATATCTGGGTTACAAGTCAACTGCAAGTTCTGTAGGTGGCATTTATGCTGGCGCTGGTTTGACTTACACCTTCGGTGGCAAGAAGTTCGTTCCAGTTAACCAGAAGGTTGACACTTCAGCTTTGACAGACGAGATCAACCGTCTGCGCAAAGAATTGGCAGATTGCCTGAACAGACCTGCTGAGGTTCGCACTGTTACTGAGACTAAGACTGTTACTGAGACCAAGTTCAACAAGACTCCTATCTTCTTCAAGATTGGTAGCTCTAAGCTTGATAAGTATGCTAATGCAACTATCAAGTTGGTTGCTGAGGGCATCAAGGCCAGCGGTGGTACTTTCAAAGTACAGGCTTATGCTGACAAGGCTACTGGTAGCTCAAGCCTCAACCAGAAGTTAACCGACGCTCGTGCAAAGGCTGTTTACGATGCACTCGTTGCTGAGGGCGTTCCTTCAAGCCAGCTCGAGATCGTTTCTAACGGTGGTGTTGACAATATGTTCGGCGATCGTGAAACAACTCGCGTCGTAATCATGGGTGTTGAGTAATTAGAATCAACTCTATATGTGAAAAAGGGTGCTCAGTTTTGAGTACCCTTTTTTCATATTATAGACTTTTTTCACTTCTGTTCTCAAATAATATTCGTATTTTTGCAAAGTGTTAGCATATGGGAAGGATTTTGGCAATAGATTATGGAAGAAAGCGTACAGGCATTGCTGTTACGGATCAGTTGCAAATCATTGCAAATGGATTGACAACCGTACCTACAGCACAGCTGATGACTTTTCTTGCTGACTATATGGCTAAAGAAGCAGTAGAGAGGGTAGTCATTGGATTACCAAAGCAGATGAACAATGAGGCATCGGATAATATGGCGAACATCACACCTTTTGTCAATCGCTTCAAGAAATTGTTTCCTGCCATACCCATAGAGTATGTGGACGAACGATTTACTTCTGTATTGGCACATCGTGCTATGATTGATGGAGGACTGAAGAAGAAAGACAGGCAGAATAAGGCGTTGGTAGATGAGATAAGTGCTACTATTATCCTGCAGTCGTATATGGAGAATAAACATTAGAAAGATAAATAAGGCAGATATGATTTTACCAATTTATATTTATGGACAGCCAGTATTACGTAAGGTAGCGGAAGATATAGCTCCAGATTATCCTAATTTGAAGGAGTTGATAGCCAATATGCATGAAACGATGGACGCTGCAGAAGGTGTTGGCTTGGCAGCTCCTCAAATTGGTTTGCCTATTCGTGTGGTTGTTGTTAATTTAGATGTGCTGTCAGATGAATTCCCTGAGTTCAAAGGTTATCGTAAGGCATTCATTAATCCACATATCCTTGAAACCAGTGGCGAGTTGGAAGATATGGAAGAAGGTTGTTTGAGCCTGCCTGGCATTCACGAGAATGTGAAAAGAGCTGTCAAAATTCATGTGACATATCTTGACGAGGATTTGCAACCACATGATGAGATGGTGGAAGGCTATTTGGCAAGGGTGATGCAGCATGAGTTTGATCATTTGGATGGCAAGATGTTTATTGATCACATCTCTACACTTCGTAAACAGATGATTAGAGGCAAGCTTAGTGCTATGTTAAAAGGTAAAGTCCGTTGTGCCTATCGTTATAAGGCAGTCAAGATTTAAAATAAAGAATGAACATACGCAAACTACTATTACTACTATTTTTTGTGCCCAATTTTCTGATGGCTCAGATTAATACAGACCGAGTGATGGCTATTGCTCGGAACGCATTATATTTTGAGGATTATGTCTTATCTATTCAATACTTCAATCAAATTATCAGCGCTAAGCCTTTTCTCTACGAGCCTTATTTTTATAGGGGTATGGCGAAATTCTATCTCGATGATTATGTAGGTGCAGAAAGGGATTGTAATTTGGCAATAGAAAGGAATCCCTTTGTTGTGGGTGCTTATCAGATTAGGGGCTTAGCACGTATTCGTCAGCAGAACTATACAGATGCCATACAAGACTATACAGCAGCTTTGCGCCTTGATCCCGAGAATGTGGTGCTATGGCACAACCTTTCTCTTTGCCACATGCAGCAGAAAGAATATGACTTGGCCAAAGAAGACTTAAACCGTTTATTGGAAGTGGCACCTCGATACGCTACAGCATATCTAATGAGGGGTGAGGTGCTGCTGAACGAAAAAGATACTGTTCAAGCACTGATAGATTATGATAAAGCAATAGAATTGGAAAAATTTGAGCCAGGAGGCTGGAGTGCCAGAGCTATTGTTAAACTTAAGCAAGGGAAATATCATGAAGCGGAGGAAGATTTTGATCAGGCCATCCGTTTAAGCGTCAAAAATGCTGGTAACTATATTAACAGAGCCTTGGCGCGTTTTCATCAGAACAACTTACGTGGTGCCATGAGTGACTACGACCTTGCATTGGATATTGATCCAGGCAATTTCATGGGACATTATAATCGTGGTTTGTTGCGTGCGCAAGTGGGTGATGATAATAGGGCTATTGAAGATTTCGACTTTGTGCTGAATATCGACCCTGATGATATGATGGCTACATATAACCGTGGTTTGTTGCGTTCTCAGACAGGTGATTATAGAGGTGCTATCATGGACTTTTCCAAAGTACTTTCTATTTACCCTGAGTTTACAGCTGGTTATTACCAGCGTGCAGAGGCTCGTAGGAAAATTGGTGATACTAGAGGCGCCCAGCAAGACGAGTTCGCTATCATGCGGGCACAGATTGACAGACTGAATAACCCATCTGTCAACAAACCTGCTCAAGGTAATGACGCAAATGATGAAGTTGAGCAAGAAGATGCTGCCAGCACTACGCGAAAACGCAGTGACAAGAATGTGGAGAATTATCATAAGCTAGTCATCGCTGATGATACTGAGACGAACCGTAGTTATGCTAATGATAGCAGGGGTAAGGTGCAGGATCGAAATGTAACGATAAAGCCTGAGGGTATGTTTGTGTTTACCTTCTATGAAAGGACTGCTGATTTGAAGAGAACAATGCATTATTATCGTTATGTGGATGAACTTAATCATAGCAAGACTTTCTACCGTGACTTGTTGATTACTAATAATGAGGCACCTTTAGATGCTAACCAGGTGAATTTACATTTTTCTCTCATCGATCAGCACAGTGCAGATATTGTGACCAATGAGAGTGATCCGATGAAACGGTTTATGCGAGGAATGGATTTCTATTTGGTGCAAGATTTTTCGAATGCCATTAGCGATTATACGCAGTGTATTTTGATAGATGATTCATTCTTTCCTGCCTATTTTATGCGAGCCATCGTTAGATTTAAGCAGTTTGAGTATCAAACAGCAGAAAACCAAGCCCAGCAAACTACTATACCTCTGACGGGACAATTGAAGGTGGATAAAGTGGAGACCATGGACTATACCTTGGTGCGTCGTGATCTTGACAAGGTGATAGAGTTGGCTCCAGACTTCGTATATGGTTATTACAACCGCGCTTGTTTGCTTACACAGATGAAGGAATATCGTTCTGCCATCGCGGACTATGATAAAGCCATTGAGATGAAACCTGATTTTGCGGAAGCATACTATAATCGTGGACTTACCAACATTTTCTTAGGGAATAACCGACAGGGTATTGCTGACTTAAGTAAGGCAGGAGAATTGGGTATTGCCTCTGCTTACAATGTCATCAAACGTTTTACTGAGTAGTTTCTAGCTATTTTTATGCTTAGTGTTCATCATTTTGTTCATGAATGGTTCTTCTTCCAATAGAAATCACTACCAATAGATAAAATACTACATCTCGGCATAAAAAAAAACAAGTTCTTTTTGTTCTACTCTCGATTTTTCGTAATTTTGCATCTCAATTGTTTGAATTATAAGGAAACAGAAATATGATAAAGATTACATTTCCCGATGGCTCTGTACGTGAGTACGAAAGTGGAGTTACCGGTTTGCAGATTGCAGAGAGCATCAGCTCTCGATTGGCACAGGATGTTTTGTCTTGTGGTGTCAATGGTGAGACCTACGATTTGAACCGTCCTATCAACGAGGATGCCAAGGTTGTGCTTTACAAGTGGGATGATGAAGAGGGTAAGCATACTTTCTGGCATACCAGTGCACACTTGTTGGCAGAGGCGTTGCAGGAGCTATATCCTGGCATACAGTTTGGTTTCGGTCCTGCTATTGAAAACGGTTTCTTCTATGATGTCATGCCAAAAGAAGGTGTGGTCATTAAAGAAGGTGACCTGCCTGCTATCGAAAAGAAAATGCAGGAACTGGCTGCGAAGAAAGAAGAGCTGGTCCGCCGTGAGGTGTCTAAGGCTGATGCTTTGAAGTTGTTCAATGCCGATGGTCAGTTGTATAAGTGTGAGCACATAGATCAAGACCTCGAAGATGGTACGATTTCTACCTATACTCAAGGCGCATTTACCGATTTGTGCCGCGGTCCTCACTTGATGAATACAGGCGCTATCAAAGCCATCAAGTTGACCAGCGTTTCTGCTGCATTCTGGCGTGGTGATGCCAATCGTGAGCAAATGACTCGTATCTACGGTATCTCTTTCCCAAAGAAGAAACTTTTGGATGAGTATTTAGTAATGCTTGAGGAAGCCAAGAAACGCGACCATCGTAAGATTGGCAAGGAGATGGATTTGTTTATGTTCTCTGAAACTGTTGGCAAGGGCTTGCCAATGTGGTTGCCTAAGGGTGCTGCTTTACGTTTGCGTCTGCAAGAGTTCTTGCGCCGTATTCAGGCTCGTTATGACTATCAGGAGGTGATAACTCCACCAATCGGCAATAAGTTGCTGTACATTACTTCTGGTCATTATGCACATTATGGTAAGGATTCCTTCCAGCCTATTCATACACCAGAAGAGGGTGAGGAGTACTTCTTGAAACCCATGAACTGTCCTCATCACTGTATGATGTATAAGAACAGTCCTCGATCTTACAAAGATCTGCCTTTGCGTATTGCAGAGTTTGGCACTGTATGTCGTTATGAGCAGAGTGGTGAGCTGCACGGACTTACT
>JAEEGF010935353.1_pt1 | contig 39750 bp, 34 predicted proteins | sample 9134171 | NCBI WGS metagenome assembly JAEEGF01 (sample SAMN16246542, study PRJNA631951) | gut metagenome | biome: gut microbiome; feature: rumen; material: AP-attached | host: Bos | place: Iran: Karaj | collected 2018-10 | reverse complement strand
TCCGGGATCGTGAAGAAGTGGAACGTCCTCATGCCGTTCAGGAGCCCGCCCGCGCCCGTCGGGACGTCGTAGCCGCGCGGCATGTTGAGGTGGCCGTCGACGCGCGCCGACTGGTAGGGCTTGGCGTGGGTGGAGGTGCGGATGTAGAGGTCATTCGCCTTGTCTAACCAGCGCGCGATGTCGCCGTTCTTGTCCTCGATCGAGAAGGAGCCGCGGTACATGAACTCGCCCTTCTTGAGCGCCGTCGCGTGGAGCGCGTAGGTGAGCGCGACGATGTTCTGGTTCGTGGGCTCGAAGAGCTGCGGCCTGCCGCTCATCAGCGCGCCGAGAATCTCCCGGCCGAGCTTCACCTGGGCGCTGAGGAGGGCGCGGAGTTCGTCGACGTTGCGCGGGCAGTCGACGGTGGGGTGCTTGGTGATGAGGTCCTGGTAGTGGATCTTCGGGAAGCGGTAGACGAGGCCGTCGACCTCGAAATCAATCTGTTCTGGGAGGGATTCGACGGTCATGAGTGGGCGCGGATCGTTGGCGGGGGGATAGGGGACCGGCTTGTAGGTCTGCGCTTCCTTGAGGCCGTCGAGGCCGTTCTTGCGCGCCATGTATTCGGCGGTATGGGTGAGCTGCTGCACCTGGTCTTCGTTGAACGAGGCGAAGAACTGGGCGGCCTTGCCCTTCGGGACGGTGACCCGCGTGACGCCGAGGGCGTCGGTCTCGCACTTGCCGCCCGCCCCCTTCACCGCGGCCTCCAGGAGCTGGATGGTATCCCAGGAGAGCTTGGTTTCGCATATGAACAGGAGGTTGTCGCCCTTCAGGGTCCCCTTCCAGGGAACGCGCGTCTCGGGGATGACTTCAAGGTGCTGGAGCGCGACCTTGCCCTTTTTGCTGACCCACGTCGTGGGGGAGGTGAGCTTCTCCAGGTTGGCGACGGTCTCGATCGCGCCCTGCCGCACGGCGGGCGGCTGGTCGTCGAGGTCGTCGTAGAGCGCGAGGTTGTTCGCGGAGACGTCGAGGATCTTCTTCAGCGACTCGTTGAACTCCGCCTCCTTCTTGTCGATGTCGGCGCATATCTTCGTGCGCAGCGCCTTCTCCGCGTCGGAGATGCCCTCCTCGTTCGGGTTGAAGGCGGCGCGGTAGTCGTCGAACAGTTTCTTGAACTCGCCGCGCTTCGCGGTTTCGCGGAGGTTGATGACGCCTTCAATCTTGGAGAAGAATGTGTCGTCGTCGAAGACGGAGAAGTTCTCGAAGCGAGGCTTCGTGCTCTTGCCGTAGGTGTCCTTGAAGGAGAGGTCGTCGGAGACCTTGAGGTACTTGGCGTTGCCCTCGAGCGAGTGGCCGGGGTCGATCGCGAAGAACTTGCCGTGCGCGAAGCCCTTGTTCTGTCCGCGCCGCCCCACGGCGTCGCGATCGGCCGTGAGGAGGAAGAACGCCTTGTACTTGCCGAGCTTCTCGGCCGATTCACCCTTGGGCGGCACGATGCGCCCGTCCTTGATGAAGCCCGCCTCCATGTCCTTGTAGCCGTCTGCGAACTTGGCCTGGAGCATGAGCTTGGGGTGTCCGTCGGAATACTCGCCGCGGACGATCTCGAGCTCCTGCGCGGGGACTCCCGCTATGCGCGTGAGGTCGTTCGCGAGCGCCTCTGTAACGGCGCCGGCGGAGATTGAGTCGGCGGAGTGGGCGGTCTGGAGCCGGTAGATCTGGCCGAGGATCGGCTTGCGCGTGGTGAGGATGCGCTCGGGGCGCTGGAACGACCCCGCGTGCGCGGCGTCCTTGATGTTGACGCGGTCGCCTTCGTTGTAGTCGAGCTTCATGATGTGGCGCTCGTCGAAATGCTTGAAGATCGGCGAGAGCAGGTAGAAGTCGTCGCCGCTCCTGACGCCCATCACCGCATCGCGGATCTGCGCGAAGAGCTCGCGCTTGATCTCCTTTATCGCATCCGCGGTCCCCTTGTCCGTGCCGCCGTTGATGAGGCGTTCAAGGTCGCGCGGATTAATGTTGTAGTTCTTGATGGCCGTTGCGAGCGGACCAAACGAATGCGTGTCCGCGATCTTTCCGTTCTTCACCATTATTGCCGCCTCCCGGAGAGCGAACTCCGCGACGGCCGCTATCCCTGCGGGGTGCGCGCGCCCGGCGAGCATTATCTGTTCGCGGAGCGTCTTGCCCTCGCACTTCTGCGCGAAGTCGGGGTCCTTCTCCTTGAGCTTATCGAGCGCGAAGCGGCTCTCGTCGGAGTTGATGTCGGCCATCATTCCGCGCGTGTCGTCCGGCGACCAGTCGTTGCGGTAGATGAAGCCCGGCTCCACGCCGTTCGTCTTGAGCTTCTCGAAGAGGATGGTGTTCGTATCGGACCTGTTGACGCTCATTCCCGCGCCGATGAGGCCCTTCTTGATCTGGTCCTCGACGGAGGTCGAGCCCGCCTTGAGGACCGTGTTGAGGTTCCTGAGGCCCGTCGGCTCCTTTGCGCCCGCGGCCGTCTCGACGGACTTGCGCGCACCAAGCGTGTTCTCGTGAAGGCCTGCGTCACTCTCCTTGCGGAGCTTGTCGATCGCCGCGCCGATGCGGCACGCCGCCGCGGCCGACAGGTCCTCAGGCGTGCGGCACGCCGCAAGGTCAACGTCCTTGAATGGCTCGTCCTTCAGTTTCTGGAACACCGCCATCCTCTCGTTGTCGGACAGTTCGAGCATCTTCGGGGAGGTGGCGATCTGGCGGTTAACCTCGCCCAAGAAGCGGTTCTCGCGGATGGGCACGAGCTTGGAGAGCGTCTGCTGGATGTCGCAGGCGCGCAGCGACTTGTTGAGCTGGCTGCGCGCTCCGAGGACCGTGTCGAAGGCGTGCGTTCCGAGCGAGCCATACTCCTTCTCGAGAGCCTCCTTGAAGGCGGTCATCGTCGCGTTGTTGACGGCCTTCCCATGAGAGAAGAAGAAGTTTCCGAGCCGCGCCGTGGCGTTTTTCCCCTCGCCGCTGACGACGATGTCGCGGTTTCCGTAATGCGTCTGGTTGACCAGACTGCGGAATGATTCAACGTTCAGAGGCATAACACAGCTCCTTTTCCATGGATGTATCTACGGTTTCCACGTCCTGTCTACACGCGAGCCGGGAAAAGGTTACATCACATTGCATAATATTGCGTACTTTAGGCGCGGATCATCGACCCCTGGAAATGCGCAGGCTGTTCGGCGCTGTCTTTTGACGTCCCTTCCGCCTCTTCGCCGGAGAGATCGCGGCGAATCCGCTCCGACCAGATGTCGCAGAGCTGAAGTATCTTCTCTATGGTGTGGACGAATTCCTCGACGTCCTTCGCCGCCTCATCGAGGTCGAAGAAGTAGTTGTAGACGACGGACTCCGATTCCGGCTCCAGGGCAAAGTATCCGCCTGCCGTATCCTTGCCGAAGAGCCCTCCCACAAGAAGGTCGCGGTATACCGCCCTGGACGCATCAGGCGGGAGAGTCGCCACCTCCACGAAGCAGAGAACCTTCCCGGTCGCCTCGACGAACTGGAGGTTCACATTGTACGCGTCATCGACGCGCACGCTCACAAGCCCCGACTCGTCAGGGGTCAGCGACTCAATGCCCGAGGCATTCCGAACGTCAGACAGAAACTTGTTGTAGTCTTCTTTTGTTTTCATGCGCATCTATTCCCGTTGTTTTGAACATATTATAGCATTTCTACCGCATCCCAGCACAGAAAACCGCCGAGCATGCGTGGGTTGGACTACGGAACGGTTCGCACGCCGACGCGGTCAATGACTACTCCTGGATCGACGGCCGTGATCGTCGCCGTCTTCGCGCCGGACGGAATCGGCACATCAACGCGGATGAAGTTGTCCTGAACGGCGACGGCACGGACGGAATCCTTCTCGCCGATGTTGGAGTCGCTGCGCGGCACCTCGACATACTTCGCCTCGTCGTCGTCGAACGACACTTTCACTCCGAGCTTCAACCCCGGCCAAAGCGCGAAGTCGGGAAGGAACTGAAGAACGAGGGACGATTGATTGAGTGGGTGAGTGGGCGAGTGGGTGAGCGGTTGATTCAAATCGAACTTCAGGAATGCCCCCTCGCCGACTCCTGGCTTGACAGGCAGAAGCGCGAGAGCGTTGCCGCTCGTGCCGAGGCCAGCGACGTTCACCCACTCGCCGCCCTTCGCGCCACGCTCGCGCGCGACAGGCTCTAGCCACGTAGGCTCCGGAACGTCCGCGCGGTACTGCGTGGCCGCATAGTCGCTCCGGCTCTCGCCGCGACGATCCTTCCGCGCCGGATCATCCGGCTCGTTCCACGGCCACTGCATCTGCGAGCTCCAGCGGTTGTGCGCCGTCGGCTGATACATCCCGGGCCTTTCGTCGATTGTGTCGATCCAGAATCCGGACCACTTTCCGCCGTCAAGCGCGTCCCATCGCGCGTAAAGCGGATCAAGCACCGAGTGCGCGTACGCCTTGTCTCGTCCTTCCAGATGGATGATGCCCGCGTAGGCGAGGAAGCGCGTCTGAAAGCCAACGAGGCGGAAGTAGTCGTCAATATGCCTGGCTCCTTCCCCAGTCAGCTGCCGCTCTATTTCAATGTCTTCGTTCAGCAGGGCGTGGTAACGTTTAAGCAGTGACGATTTTACGCTCTCAGGCAGGGCGCGCGACCACTGAATGCACATGTGCTCGGGCTTGCGGTTGAATCCGAGATTAAAATACTCGTTCAAGTGCTGGACAATGCGGTCAGATAGTTTTAAGACAGGATTGACAGGATTATCAGGATTGTTTTCTGAATCCTGTAAATCTTGTAAATCCTGTCCAAAAAAACTCTCCCTCGCCCACATTCTCAACGCATCAGCCTGAGGATCAGTCTTTGCCTTCCAGCTCTCGGGGTCGGCGGCGAACCTTCCGAAGGCGTCGAGCAGTATCTCCGCCTGGAATACGTCGCCCGCATTCACCATCCAGACGTCGCGAACGCCGTTCTCCCAGCACTTCGCGACGAGCTCGTACCACATGAAGGCCGGCGGCGTGGTGCAGAGGTGGATGTAGCCGTGGGGTCGACCCCAATACGAAAGATGCCAGTAGATGCCGCCGCCATATCCCTCGCACTGCGGACCGCCAAGACGGCGTACATACCCGAAGTTGTCGTTCACCCACAGGATCGTCGCATCCTCCGGTACTTTCAGCCCCGCGTTGAAGATCGGCAGGACCTCCTTGTACGGACAGAACAACTTCGGCGCGCCATCCGGCAGCATCGCACACTGCGCGGCGAAGACCTCCTCGAGTATCTTTATCTTCTCCTCCGTCGTCTTTCCGTCCGGCATTCTCCCGTCGTGGATGCCACGCATGCCGATCGTCCACAGGACTTCCCGATCTCCGTTTACAGTTCCCCGCCTCACGCCTTCTCGCCAGTAATCGACGAGAAAGTCGCGGTTCGACACCCAGCTCCACTTCTTCTTGTCCGCATTCGGCAGATAGCAGTTGTTGCGCAGCATCGGCTCGCAGTGGCTCGTGCCGACCGCGACGCCCCAGCGTTTCGCAAGCTCGAGGTTTTCGGGCCGCGCGGAAAACTCGTAGCCGCCCTCGTGCATCGCAGGCCATATCAGGTTGAGTCCGTCCGCCTTCATGAGCGCGAACACCTCCGCGTATGCGTTGGTGCCGATCTGCTCCTGCGCGCCGAAGTGACGGACCGCCCACGGCCGCAGCCCCCAGTCCTCGTCGTTGACGAAGATGCCGCGGTATTTGACGCCCCGAAGGGAGTCCGGAGGCTGCGCAAACAACGACTGCTGCAGACAGCAGACGGCGAACAACAGCGAACATGCGATTTTCATGCCGCCATTATACCAAAGCCAAGGCCGAGAGGAAATACCCAGTTGGGTACCCTCTCGGCCGCGTGGATGCGCGCAACTGCGATTACGCCGCGAATCAGAACGAAAACGCTACGCCGACACCGCCGTAGAAGTTCCAGGAGTTGGCATACTTGTCGCCGTGCCCCCACTGCCCGTTGTAGGCGCGCGCGCCGTGGCGCAGCTTGCGGTCGAACCAGTAGTCGGAGTAGGCGATGTACGCCTTGAGGCTGACGTTGTCGCACAGCTTCCACGCGAGCTCGCCCTTGATCGTCGAGTCCATGAGGCCGCCATGGTCGTCGGAGAGTCCGTAGCCGCGTGTCCTGAGCGTGTTGCCGACGCCCTGCGCGAAGGACGGCTTGAACGTCAGCGTCGCGTCCTCCCCTTCGCCGACGAGCGCGAACGTGTGGCCGACTTCGAGGTTCACGTAGAAACCGTCGTCCGCCATCAGGTCGCGTTCGATCCAGAGCTTCGGCTCGAGCCAGAGGTCGTTCAGCGTGAACTCCACGTCGAGGTACTGCGTGTCGTTCATGACGCCGTGGTGGCGCGGAAGCCACTCGTACGTGTAGTAGAGGTCGACTCCGAGGGTGCCGAGCGTCTCGCCAAGGTCGAACTCGTGCGCGATGCCTGCCTGCGCATCGAGGGTCATGAGCTTGCCGGCGCGGTTGCCGTACTCGTACGGAGTGCGCTTGCCGTTGCCCTTTGTGAGGTCGAAGAGCATCTCGCCGCCGACGTACACCCAGTCGAAGAACGAGAGATAGCCGTTGACGCGCGCAATCGGGTCCTTGCCGTCGGTAAGCCCGTAGGTGATATACCGCGAGTCGACGCCGAAGTACGCCTCGGCGGAGACAACAGCCTCCTCTTCCTCCTCGCCCTTCTCCTCTTCGGAGAGCTCGGCCTCGGCGGGAGCGGATGCTTCGGACTTGGCGGACTCCTCGTCCGCCGCGACAAACGACGCGCAGCCGCAGACGGCGGCGGCGCAGATTATGGTATTGAGTTTCATGCGGATATTATACACCATCCGCCGCCGCGAAATCAATGCTCGGGCGAGATTGACCTCACGGCGGCGTGTGTAGTATAATTTACGCAGAAAGGCAGGATATCATCATGTACAGATTGCTTGCAGTTTCAATTCTGGCCGCGCTGTTCCTATCCGCGGGGTGCGCATCCGACCGGGCGCACCGGCGGCACCACGCCCATCGCACCCCGAGTGCCTACCGCGTAGGGCGCAACAACGGAAGCGTCCACCACCACTACGCAAAGCCCCCGGCGCCACCCGAGGGCAAAGCACCCCACAACGGCAGATAACGACGGAAACCAGACCTGAATCGACTCGGTACTTTGATGTAAGAAAACTCTATGAAACATATACTTTACGCCACAGCTCTTTTGGCGTCTTTTTCGGTATTTGGCGACCTGCAGCCAGTGGCGATCGGCGAAAACACCTACGATTCTCTTGAAGCCGCGCTTGCACAAGCCGTTGACGGCGATACACTCACGCTGATCCAGGACATCGAGCTGACAAATGGCGTCACGTTCGCGTCCGCGGACGCAAGCCGACTCACGCTCGACCTCGACGGCCACACGCTGTCCTATCCGACGGCAAGTTCCAGCGAATACATGATCACGGTTAGCCCGACCAACTCGCTAGTCGTCACAAACGGCACGCTCACCACCACCGGACGCGGCGCCTGGGTGTCCGGCTCGCTGACAATCGCCGCGGACACCTCGCTCACGGCGGACTGCCGCGCCCTGAACATCGTCGGCGTAGACGACAACATCAACTCGCCCGCCACCTGCACGATCCAAGCTGGCGCCACGGTCACACACGGCAACGGAGACGACGTCGCCGTCTTCATTCGCGGCAGCACCGGCGCGCGTCAATCCTACAACGCAAAGGCAATCCTGAACGTCTACGGCACGCTCGTGGATACCGCCACCACGCCAGGCCAGTTCGGCATCACCGGCAACGGCGGCAACGCGACGCTCGCCGAGATCAACTTCTACGACGGATCAGTCTACACCTTCGCAGATACGACGCGCCCGATGATGTACCTGCCGCAGAACGACCTCAACCTCTACGGCGGCACGCTCACGTCGGCGGGCGGCGGCATCTTCGTTCTGTGCGGCAAGGTCAACGTCCCGGCCGATTCCACGGTGACGGTGACCGCGAACGGTCCGGCGGGCGAATACGTAAGCTATTCTGGCGGCGACTACACGGGCGACGCGATCTACTTCGCCGCCGAAGGCGCGCGCTATCCGCGCTCGCAGTACAGGGACACCCTGCCGGAAGGCGTGGGCGTAGACCAGCTTGAGGCGAACATCGCGGGCGGTACGTTCACCTCTGCGCACGGCGAGGGAATCGCGGCGTACGTGGATCCGGATCGCAACGACGCCGTGGCGCTCACGAACTTCGTCTCCGGCGGACTGTACTCGAGCGCGCCCGCCGCCGCGCTCATCGCGCCGAAGCACTTCATCAAGGCCGTGTCCGACCCTGAGGACTACTACATGGTCTACCGCTGGCTCCACGGCTCGGGCACGGCGCAGGACCCGTTCCAGATCGCCGACCGCTCCGACCTCGAGTTCTTCCGCGACCAGGTGAACAACGCGAACGCGCTCGGCACTGCCGGACAGCACTTCGTGCAGCTGGCGGACATCGACCTCGGCGGCGACCGGTGGATCGACATCGGCAACGTCAACGACAGCGCCGCCTACTTCGTGGCCAGCCCGATGTTCAGCGGCGTCTACGACGGCGGCGGACACGTCGTGAGCAACTTCGTCCTCTCCGGACGCAGCTACTGCGGGTTCTTCGGCACGATCCTTGACGGCACGGTGAAGAACCTCCAGATTCTGGACGCGCGCTCGCCGGACGCCTACGCCCCGGGCATCCACCCGCTCAACCTCGCCTCGGGCGCGATCTTCTGCGGCGACATCGAGGGGACCTGCCTCTTCGAGAACGTCACCGTGAGCGGCAACGTGTGGGGCAACCACAACATCGGCGGATTCTCGTCCTGGTGCGAGGGCGACGTCACGATGCTCTCCTGCACGAACCTCGCGAACGTCGGCACCACGTTCACTAAGCTAGGCGGCTTCCACTCCTACTACGGCAACACGCACACGCTGTTCTGCTCGAACTGCTGCAACAAGGGCACGCTGACGTTCGACAAGGTGAAGCGCGGCACCTCGACGGATGCCACCGCGGCCGTTGGCGGGTTCGTGGGCTACCAGCAGAACCCCGGCAAGCTGGTTTTCGTCGACTGCGTGAACGAAGGCGCGATCAACGCAACCTACACGTCCGGCTCCGTGGGCATTGCGACGCTCGGCGGATTCGTCGGACGCGCCAACCAGAGCGGCATCACGCTCGCAATCACGAACTGCGTCAGCACCGGCGCAATCTCCGCGAACTTCGCTAACGCGAACGAGCAGGCGGAAGTGGGCGGCTTCGTCGGCCGCATGGTGAAAGGCGTGTCGCTTTCGATGCACAACGCGACGGTGACAGCTGGCACTACGATGTCAGCTACGGTGCAGGAGAGCGTCACGCCGTACGTGCGCGCGTTCGTGGGACGCGACCTCAACTCTCCGCAAACCGCCGTTCTCACGCGCGGCGTCGCGCCGAGCGAGTACGAACCCGGAATCGCGTCCGGCATCGCATACGGCTACAACAGCACGTCCACGGCTGACGGACTCACCAAGTACTTCATCTCGCTGGACTGGATGGACTGGCACACGGATGCGGACGCCTCCGCCATCTGGGGCACGACGCCTCCGACTGACGATGAACTGGCGAAGATCATGGCCTGGACGACGGCGAACAACATCGTCGAACCGCGCGGCAAGCTCGGCGTAGAATCCTACCTCCTCGGCAGCACGAGCCCGCTGACTGTCGATCCCGTGCTGAAGATCACAGCGTTCGAGCAGACTGCCGCCGGCTGTGCGCTCACGGTGGGCGCGTCCGCCGGCGATTCTGCCGTGCCGCTCTCGAGCGCCATCAACGGCACGCTGAAGGTGCGGTACGCCGCCGACCTGAACGGATCCTGGACGGACGCCGTCTACCCACCAACCTTCGCCAACGGACAGGCGACCGTCACGGTCACGGACGAAGACGCCAGGTTCATGAAGGCCGCCATCACGAGGTAACGTAGTCGATGTAGGCGACGTAGGCCATGAGCGATACGTGGATCACGCGAGCCTGCGGCCGACTACGCAGGCCACGCCGCACCATGTCGGCCGATTCTCGCCCTTCTTGAATATCGATACATTGGCAAACCCCGCATCTCGAAACGCCTGGGCGATCTGTTCCGGTGTGCGAACTTCCATGTGGCCGACGAGGTCCTTCCATACGCCTGCCCGCGCGGGGTCGAAGCATTCGACCGATACCGCCGCAACTCCGCCGCACTTCAGAACCCTCTTCATTTCACGCAGGCCGGCGCAAAGGTCTGGCCAGAAGTATACGGTCTCGATGGCGTACGCAACGTCGTACGCCGAGTCCGCCATGGGAAGCGCATCCGCGACGCCCTGCACGATCTCCCCCGGATTCGCGACGCGCGCCGCCACGCGACGGCGGCACATCGCCACGCTTTCCGCGGAGGCGTCAATGCCGTCCACGCGGATTGTGGAGAAGCGCCTGGACAGTTCGACTATCGCGCCGCCGCCGCCGCAACCGACGTCGAGCGCCCTCATTCCGTCCGCGAGCGGACAGTGGTCGAATGTCCAGGCGTATACGGGTCGGTGCCCGAAGTTCATCATCCGCAGCATCAACCGTCCGAGCGCGCCCTTCGGGTCGGCGCAGTTGCGGAAGATTCGCGACAGAAGTCCTTTCCCTGGGATTTTCACGAAGGCCATCTCCTTTCTCGTTGTTCAGACGATGAATTGGCGAGGGCGAGGAGCGCACGGTAGCGTCCGTTGAGGGCGATTAGCTCGTCGTGCGAGCCCGACTCGACGATGCGCCCGTTCTCAAGGTAGCAGATCATCGTCGCGTGACGGATAGTCGTAAGCCGATGCGCGATGATGATTGTCGTGCGCCCCTTCGCAAGCCGCCCGAGCGCCTCCTGCACCGCCGCCTCCGCGAAGGTGTCGAGCGCGCTCGTCGCCTCGTCAAGGATCAAGATCGGCGGGTTCTTGAGGAAGACGCGCGCAATCGCGATGCGCTGGGCCTGTCCACCCGAGAGCCGTACGCCGCGCTCGCCGACGGGCGTTTCGAGTCCGTCCGGAAGAGAGCCGACGAAGTCCGCGAGGTTCGCGCCTTTAAGCGCCTCCATAAGCCGCGCGTCGTCCGCGCCTGGATCGCCCAGGAGCAGGTTCTCGCGTATCGTACCATCGAAGAGGAACGGACGCTGCGCGACCATGCCGATTGCAGACCGGAGCGCGCGCTTGAGAAGCGACGCCGTGTCGCGTCCGTCGAGCAGTATCTGCCCTTCGCTCGGATCGTAGAAGCGCGGCACAAGCGCCGCGATCGTCGACTTTCCGCCGCCGGACGGGCCCACGAAAGCGCAGACCGACCCCGCTGGAATGTCGAGCGAGGGGATGTGCAGGACGTCGCGCTCCGTTCCCGGATAGCAGAAGCGCACACCGCGGAACTCGATGCGGCCTTCTACTTTTGCGTCCTTTGCGTTCTTTGCGGCTGAAAATCCGTCACTGTCCTTCTCCGGTTGTTCCTTCAGCACTTCGAGATAGCGTCTCACGCCGACAATCCCCTGCTGGAACATGTCGAGGAAGTTGACGACGCGCATCATCGGCATGGTGACGTAGCGCGAATACATGTAGAACGCGAAGACCTCGCCGAACGTCGCCGAGCCATGTGCGACCATCCATGCGCCGAGCGCGATGTACATGAGCGAATACCCCTCGATCATGAGCTGCGTACCCGAGTTGAGCGGCGCGTAGAGCGAGCTCATGCGCTCGAAGGAGAGGCGGAACCTGTCGTTCACCTTCCTGAACGCCGCGCGCTCGCGGTCCTCGCACGTGAAGCTCTTTACTTCGCGGATTCCCTGCACCGCGTTCTCGACATGGGCGGAGAACGCCGCGGCGTCCTGGCGGTTGCCGCGCCAGACGGAATGGATGCGCTTCTGGAACGACGCCGCGAAAAGAAGGATGAACGGCACGGGGAGAAGCGTCCAGAGCGCGAGGCTCACGTTTAGCGAGAACATTACCGCGAAAGACCCCGCCAGCATTAGGACGATCTCCACCAGTGCCTCGGGCATCAGGTGCGCGGTCGAGCCCACCTGCCTGAGGTCGCCCGTGATGCGGCTAAGGATCTCGCCCGTCTTCGTGCGGTCGAAGTAGGCGAACGGAAGCCTCTCGATGTGGTCGAAAAGCCTCTCGCGCATCTCCGCCTCGATTCTGAATCCGAGCCACTGCCCCCAGAGCGTGCCGCACCACTCGAAGGCGGACGAAGCGACGGCGAGCGTGGCGAACACGAGCGCGGCCCAGCCCGTGGCCGAGATGTCGCCGGCCGGAAGATACACCTGGAACACCTTTAGCGCCACCATCGGGATGACGAGCTGCAGTCCGCTCCTGGCGACGCGGCACGCGAGGTCGGCGGACATCAGGCGCACATGGCGCCGGTAGAAGCCGACCAGGGTCCTCGCCGCCTCGCGGATTCCGACCTTTACGCCGTTTCCGTCCTTCGGCGGCGGCGTGAACAGCGTCCCTACACTTGCGGGCGGCATCTCAGCGCTCCCCTTCCTGCACCTCGGCGGTGCGCGCAATCTCAAGCCTGCAGTCTGCCGCAAGGGAGAGGAGTTCGAGGTCGTGGGTGATGAGCAGCACCGTGCCGCCGCGCGACGCGTATTCGCGCAGCTCCCGCGCGATGATCCGCATGTTGCGTCCGTCGAGCCCGCTCGTCGGCTCGTCGAGGATCAGGAGCGACGGACGCTTCATGAGCGCGCAGGCGACGACAAGCCGCTGCTTCTCGCCTCCGGAAAGCGAGTGGGGATGCCGGTCCTTCAGATGCGAAAGCCCGAAGACTTCGAGCCAACGCGCGGCGTCTTCGCGCCTCTCCGCCTTCGGAACGCTCCGCGGCGCGGAGAACAGGAGTTCCTCCTCGACCGTACGCATGTAAAGCTGGATGTCCATCTGCTGCATGACGAACGCGACGTTGTTCCGCCGACGACGCGGAGGGCACGCAACCGAATCGATCTCGATTTCGCCGGAAGCGGGCCTCAGAAGTCCGCAGAGAAGCCTGGCTAGCGTCGTCTTGCCAGCGCCGTTAGCGCCGACGACCGCCGTGATCTTCCCCCGCGGTAGCGCGGCGGAAACGCCGCGGTATATCCAACGAGAGCGCCGCGTGTAGCGGAACGATAGGTCTCTCAGGACGACCGACGTGGGAACTGTCCCGCTGAGAGCCGCCGCATCGCGAAGATCGGGACGCGACACGTCAATGCGGCGAAGCCCGAGCGAATCTAGGCTCTCTAGATTTCCTAGCCTCTCTAGACTGTCTAGCCCTTCTAACGCGGCCACCGTCTTACCGTCGTTCAGCACCAGTACCTTGTCGACGACGCCCCTTAGCCAGTAGAGCCTGTGGTCGACAATCACCACGGCGACGCCGCGCTCCTTCAACCGCGCCACGATTCCTGCCAGATCCTCCGTCGCCTCGGGCGAGAGGTTCGCAGTAGGCTCGTCCATAACGACGATGTCCGCCGACGCAGCGACGACGGACGCGATGACGCACTTCTGGCGCTCGCCGGAAGAAAGGCTGAACACCGACCTGCCCGCGAGGTCCGAAAGGTCCATCACCCTGAGCGCCCCGTCGACGCGCTTGCGCATCTCCGCACGCGGGACGCTCTGCCATTCGAGCGCAAGCGCGACCTCTTCCTCGACGACCGTCGCCATGATCTGCTCCTCGGGGTTCTGGAGAACCGTCCCGACGCGCCGCGAGATGCGTTCCAGCGACGCGGGGCATTTCTCGCCGCAGATTTCAAGCGAACCCTCGAGCGTACCGCGGAAATGCTCGGGGATGAGTCCGTTCAGAATGCGCATCAGCGTCGACTTCCCGCATCCGCTCGGCCCCGTGACGAGCATCGCCTCGCCGCGCCTCAGCTCGAACGAGACGCCGTCGAGCGCCCTTTCGCGCTGAAATGGATAGGTGTAGGCGAGGTCACCCGCCCTAATGAGAACATCCTTCATCTCGCCTTCTCCTGCATCGCCGCCCTCCTCGACATCATCGACGGCTTCTGCGGCAGCGTGGACTGCCAGAACGCCACCGCGCCCGTAATCGCAACCGTCGCGAGCATCATCAGCCAGTCGCGCCTCCTGAGCACGCTCGCCGTAAGGTGCGTCGGACGCGCGGTATATCCGACGCGGCGCATCTCGGCAGCCATCGCGAGGTTGTCCGCCATGCGCAGGGTGCGCACGGCGAGCGGAACGACGGTGAGGCGGACGGTCTGGAACGGATGGACGAGCGCAGAACCGAACGAGACGGAAAACCCGCGCATTCTCACGGCGTCTCGGAGCTGGCGGACGACGTCCACGAACTCGGGAACGAACCGGCAGAAGACGAGGAGCGGCAGAAACACGACGCGCGGCATCCGGAGCGCCTTCAGGGTGCCCGTGAACTTCTGAACCGAAAGGTTGAGGACGAGCGCCAGCATCACGTTCATCGAGGGGAGCATTCGGAGGAACGGAGTATGGAAGTTCCCGAGTACGCTCTCCTTCATCTGCGCGAAGCGCGCGGCCATCTTCGTCCCCGCGAGCATCGCGCCGATAAGCGAATACGATCCCCAGATGACGCCGATGGAAAGAAGCGACATCGCGAGCATCAGCGCATACGCGGCCGCTACGAGCCGGTACCGCCGGGTCGAGGCGACGAGATACACGAACGTCGCGACGGCGAGTGCGGCCAGTATCCTCTCGTCCGAGAGGTAGATCGTCACCGTCGAAAACGCGAGGGACGCGAGAAGCCGCGTGCGGAAGTCGAAGCCGCACGGATCTGACGATTCAGACTTCACGGACAATGCCCGCATGGCGAAGCTCCTTTACGAATTTGGCGCCGAATGGAAGTCCAACGAGGAGACATCCGAAATACCCCGGCACGATCATCACGGCCGCCATCATAACCATGCCCGCGTTCTCACGCGCGGAAAGCATCGACATCCCGATGGAGATTCCGCGCAGCAGAAAGTCGTAGAGCGCGACACCGGCAAGGACAGCGGCAAGGCGCTTGTATCCGCCGAAGAGCGCGATAAGTCCGTCGCAGAAGAGCGCGATGGCGAGCGCCGGCAGGAAGCTTATCATCCCGCCGCCGAACATGAGAAGGCTCACCATGTGCGTGACGAAGAGCTGAAGCGCGAGGACGCCGAACTTGCCGACGCGCGCGACCAAGACGACGAGAAGAGCGGTCGAGACTCCATTCTTGAGGAACAGCGTAAACGGATTCATCCCTCCGCCGACAAGCGCGATCGCGAGCGAAACGACCTTCGCGAGCGCGGCGAAAAGACCGACGACGACAAGGTCCTCGGTGCGCCAGTAGAATCGTGATTTCCCAGCCATACTAGCCCTTCATCTTTGCAAGCAGTTTGCCGCCCATTGCCTTCAGCGCGTCGCCGAGGCTCATGGAGTTGGCCATCGTGTAGCCCATGAGCATGGAGACCACCTTCGGCTGGAAGTACTCACCGAGACGAGTGAGGCGGTATTTCCCCGGCTCGCTTTCAGACCAGACGCCCGCCGATTCCCAGTTCTTCACGATGGGCGTGTAGTCAACCTGCGGCATAGACGCCGGCTCGAACCACCCGTAGCCGAGCTGTCCGGCTATCGCGTAGCGTGTCGCGGCCGTCGGAGGAGACTTCATGCACATGCCGATGGGCTTCAACCCCTTGTCGACCTTGTCGAGGTAGTCCGCGAGATCGCCCGTCTGCATGATGGACCATCCGCCGACGTTTCCTCCCGCGCCGCATCCGAACGGAACCATCTCCGCGCCGGACATCGCCCAGTGGTTGTAGAGGTTGCGCTCGAGCGAATTGCGTCCGAAGTGCGTCGTCGAGAGCTGCTTCCATCCGGCGGAGACGAGATAGTCGCACGCCTCGGCATGGCGGCGGATCCTCTCCTCTTCGCTCCACCTGCCCCCGCGCGAGTCGAACATCTTCTCGATCGGTGAGCCGGGGAATATCTTGAGCGAATAGATGTCCACGCCATCAAGCGCGGAGTCGAGATGCGTCGTCTTGACGTTGCGCTCCATCCAGTCCGCCTGAGTCTGGCCGGGAAGTCCGTAGATAAGGTCCGCGACAAGCGCGGCGCGGTCGCCGCAGATTTCCTTGATGCGGGCGAGGCGCTCCAGAAGCTCCTCGCGCGAGTTGCGGCGTCCGAGCAGGCGACGGAGTTCCGTCTCGAAGCTCTGCACGCCGAACGAAAAGCGAGTCGCGCCCGAGTCGACGCATGCGCGGACGCGCTCGTCGTCGAAATTGTAGATTCGCCCTTCTATCGTGAACTCGACGGACGGCGAGATCGTGAAGCGCTCGTGGAGGCGGGTGATGAGACGCCGCAGCTGGTCCGCCGTGAGCGCAGTCGGCGTGCCGCCGCCGAAGTACACGATGTCCACGGGACGCTTCGTGAACACGCCCTCGTCCGCGACGCGGTCGATCTCCTTGAGCAAGTGCCGCGTGTAGTTCTCCATCGCCTCGTCGTTCGTCTGGTTGCGGTAGAATCCGCAGAAGGCGCAGCGCGCGATGCAGAACGGCACATGAACGTAGAAGACGAGGGGAGTGTTTGGGTGGGGGAGTTGAGGAGTGGGGGAGTGGGGGAGTGGAGGAGTGGGTGGGTGGGCGAGGGATTTCCAGACGACCTCGGTGTCGGGCTTTTCCTTGGGTGGATCGCCCATCATGCCGCCGTGCGGCGCTGACGCCTTCGCGGACAGCTTCTCTATTACCATCTCCCGCTCCGCGGGTAGTTCAAACGGTGCCGTTATCATCTATGACATCCTTTCAAGGGAATCTGGGTCGTTGGAATACTTCATTGCATCGGAAAGCGTGATGCGACGCTGGCGGACGAGCGACATGAGCGAGCCGTTCATCGTGACCATGCCCTGCTCGCCGCCGAGCTCTATGATGGACGGGAGCTGCCGCTCCTTCTTGTCGCGGATCGACGACTGCACTGCCTTGGTCGAGGTCATGATCTCCGCGCAGAGCGAGCGCCCCGTGCCGTCGCTCCACGGAACTAGCTGCTGAGTGATCACGACCTTAAGGTTCGAGGCGAGCCGCTCGCGCGTCTGCTGCTGCTCCATCGCGTCGAACGCGCTTACGATGCGCGAGACCGTCTCCGCCGCGCCGCTCGTGTGCAGTGTCGCGAACGTGAGGTGTCCGGTCTCGGCGAGCGTAAGCGCTGCGTCCATCGACTCCCTGTCGCGCATCTCGCCGAGAAGCACGATGTCAGGGTCTTCGCGCAGCACGGACCTCAATGCGGCGTGGAAGCTCTGCGTGTCGCTTCCGACTTCGCGCTGAGAGACGAGGCACTTGGCGGACTTGTGGACGTACTCGACCGGATCCTCAATCGTGAATAGGTGCTCTTCGCGCGTCTGGTTTATGCGGTCGAGGATCGACGCAAGCGTCGTCGTCTTGCCGCTTCCCGTAGCTCCGGTCACAAGCACAAGCCCCTGCCGCATTGCGCAGATCTCCTCGAGAAGCGGAATCGGCAGCCCCAGCTCCTCGAAGTCAAAGAACTGATTCGGAAGGAGGCGAATCGCCCACGCGATTCTATCCGTCTTGTAGTAGACGTTGATTCTGATGCGCCTTCCGTCGACAGTAGTGTCCGCGCCGTCGAACTCCTTGCGGTCCTGGAAGTCCTCGAAGTTGCCGCGACCGATAAGCCGCGCCGTAAGCTCCCAGAACGGGACGCCCACGAGCGCCACAGGGACACCAAACGCCCGGAGGCGTCCGTGCACCCGCAGCCGCGGCATATCGCCTTCGCACCAGTGGAGGTCGGAGGCGTTGTCGAGCACCATGCGCTCGAAAAGCGGATTCAGCGTCTCGTCGGTCACTCCGCGTCCTTTCCGCCGCGGGAAAATCCAGGCATCCACTCGAAGTCGACATCCGCCGCGTGCGCTTTGTCCTTTTCGCCGTCGAGATCAGGCTCGGCAAGCACCCTCTCAGCCCGTGCAGCGCGATTGGTGCGGGAAATCTCCATCGCCTCGCGCAGATTTACCTTGTCCTGCATGTTGTCCAGGATAAACGAGCGCGACGCCGCGGAAACCCCGTTCGGGGCCATGATAATGCTGGGGCGTATCAAGACCATCAGCTCGTAGTCTCGGGCACCATGCGCCTTGTGGCGGAAGAGCGCGCCGAGATATGGTATGTCGCCTAGAAGCGGAATCTTGTAGAGTGTGTCCGTCTCCTCGTGTTGCATGAGCCCACCGAGCGCGATCGTCTCGCCGTCCTTCGCGACGACGGAGGAAGTGATGATCTGCTTGTGCACGGGGATCGTCTTGAACGAACGCCCGCCGCCGTAGTCTATCGTCTTCTCGTTATCCTCGTCGGCCGAGGCGCTCTCCTGCATCACCCTGAGCGTAACGGTCCCGTCCGCGTGTATCTTCGGCGTTATGACGAGCGCCATGCCGACGTCGCGCCGCTGCACCGTGGGGTTTACGGTCGTCGTTACGACGGCGTTGTTTCCGCCCGCGACGGACTGCGTCTCCTCGACGTCCGTCAGGACGCTCAGCTCCTTGCCGATGAAGACGCGCGACGCCTCGTAGTCAGCGACTAGCAGGCTCGGCGTCGCAAGCGAACGGACCTTGCCCTTGCCGTCGAGGAGGTTCAGTCTTATCTGGTAGTGGTTGTTAAGAAGCTGGAAAACGGAGTGCCCCGACATCGCAGCCGCCCCCGCCGTGCCGAGGTCGCCGATGATCGTGTTTTGCTTCGTCCCCGACAGGAGCCCGCCCTTGTACGGAACGTCCTTGTACTCCGTCTTGTACGCGAACGGCGTTTCCATGAGGTTGTCCATGAAGCCCGCCTGGGCGTTGCCGTACGTGTGGCTGTCGCCGTTCAGTATGAAGCCGATGTCGCGGTCCTTTTCGTCCGTCACGTCGAGGCGGAGAATCCTTACCTCCAGCAGAACCTGCGCCTTCGGCACGTCGAGCTTCGTGATCGTATCCTTCATCTGCTGCAGCAGTTCGCGGTCAGAGGAGCGCAGGACGACGGAATTGGACCTGCGCACGATCGAGACGAACACGACGCTAGGCCTCACAAGCGCGGGTTCCGTCTCCGCCGAGGCGCCGCGCGCGGCATCCGCAGCAAGGGCGCCCGCCTCGGTCGACTCGCCTTCAGGACGCTTCGCCGGCGCCATCTCGACCCCCATCGCGACGCGTCGCATCTCGTCCGCATACCGGCGCATCCCCTCCATGCCGCGCATGGTGTCGTTGCTGCGGCGAGAAGAAGATCGTCCGCGGCCGGAGGAAGAGTGCCCCCCTGACTGACCGGACTCGCCTTCAAGGACAGACGACCTGTCCTGAAGCTGGTCCATTCGGTCGAGCGCGCGAGAGATGTCGCCGATCTCGTCGTCGTCGTCCATGTCGGGCGCAGTATACACAACGAGGTCGCGGTACGCCTCCTGAATCGCGGCGGCAATGTCTTCCGCGCGCGGATACGCGAGAGTGACTACCTCTATGAACTTCTTCTCGGCGAGCGTTCCGACGCGCGCGAACTCCTCGGCTGTCTGGACGTAGATTATCCCGCTCGGATCCTCGCGATACCAGAGGCCGTGCCCAAGGCAGACGGCCTTCAGCGCGCCGAGGCAGTCGATGTCCTTGAGGAATGTCCTTACGCGGACCTTCTTCGCATGGTCTGTTACGACAATGTGGCGTCCCCACGCCTCGCCGAGCATGCTCATCGCGTATTCGATCGGCGCGTCGCGGAGCATGAACGATCCGAGGCGCGGGTTGCGTTCATTTCCATCGGCGTTGGAGCGAAAAGACACGAACACTCCCAATATGAGACACGCGGCGAGCGACAGGCGACGGGCGGTTTTCATTTTTCTCTTTGAACTTTTCATTTTGCTCTTGCCTCACTCACCAGTTCAGCCGAATCGTCTCGTCCGGGCGCTTCTTGTTGTGGTAGACCTCGATGAAGGTCGATTCTATGTGCTTCACATTTACGTAGAACACGAACTTTTCGAGCTGGCGCTCAAGCTCCGCGTCGGCGGCGGAATTCCGCGCCGCCGCGCCGCGGCTGACCCTGGCCCTGCCGCGGCGTCCGCCCCTCTCGCCGCCGAAGCGATCTACGCGCACGAGATCCCCCTCGTGTACCAGTATCGGCTCGTCGGCGTTGTAGAACTGTATGAGCGCCGCGCGCTGCGCGCCTTCCGCCTCCGGGATGACTATGGCGAGGATCCTGAATTCGCTCGATATCTCGCCCATCGTAGTACGCATTAGTCCGTCCTCTCCGCGCGCTTCCTCGCCTGGGCCGTCCTCGCCGCTCCGCCGACTGAACGGGTCAACCAATCCTAGCTCGGCATTGCCATCGGCGTCCCTGAGCGTGACAGGCTGCAGAAGCGGCGGCGTGGCGTTTGTGACCGAGTGAGGCCCAACCTCCGCGCCAGACAAGGCCGTGGCTGCAAACGCAAGTAATGCGACAATCGACAGCCGACACGCGGATTTAACCTGATGTTTCATTTCGTTCCACCTTTCAACCTTTCAACTTGTCCAGTCACCTCGCCGCCGCGTTCATCGCCGCCATTCCCATGAAAAACGCGATGTAGACATATGCAACCATGCCGCCTACGACAACGATGAGGGCAGGCTCCACCAGCTTGCCGAGGAGGTCCAGCCGCTTTTCCAGCGCCTCCTCGTAGAAGTCGCCTGCATATCCGAGGCCTTCGTCCATGTTGCCGGAATTCTCGCCCACCTTTACGAGCGCAGGCGTGAGCGGAGTCAGCTTCCTGAGCGAAGTCTCCGCCATCGCGTCCGAGAGCATTCGTCCTGCCATCACTCGCGTCCGCACCTGCGACATCTCGCGGCGATACCACAAGTTGGACAGGGTCCCGCCGACAAGCGAAAGCGCGTCGACGACCGAAATGCCACTGGCGACAAGCATGGACATCGTGCGGTTGAAGAGCGCGTTCGCGGAGAACCTTCCGACCTTTCCGAAAATCGGCGTATAGAGCGTCGCGTGGTCTAGACGTGTGCCGACGGAAGGTATGCGCCGCAGCGCCATGTAGAGCGCAACGGCGATCAGGGGACCTGCGAGCACCCACGCGCCGTTTGCCTTCAGCCAGTCGCTTGTCGTCAGCAGCGACCTCGTTATTGGCGGCAGACCTTCGGGATTGCCCATGACGGAAATGATCTGCGGAATCGCCACAGTGCTGACGTAGTATCCGACGCCAAGTCCCATCAGGACGACGAGCGCCGGATATGTCATTGCCCGGACGACCTGGCTGCGGATCTTGCGGCGCTGCTGCATGATGCCGGCGGCATAGGTGAACATCTGCGGAAGGGACCCGTTCGACTCGCCGACTTCAACCAAACCGATGAAGATGTCGCCGACCCACGGCATGGACCTGCGCATCGCCTTCGCGAGCGGCATGCCGCCGCGCACGAGGTCGGCAGTCTCGCAAAGCGCAAGCGCAAGGTCGCCCTTCGAGAGCCCGGCACACGTCTCGAGCGCGGACACGACCGGAACGTCGCCCTTAAGCAGAATGACGAGCTGCTCGAAAGCTTGCTCTACGGCCGCCCGCGAGACGACGAAGCGCGCGACTGCGCGATCGAACGACGTGCGCACGCGCCGAAGCTTCGCCTTTTCCGCGGAAATGTCAGCCATCTATCGCCTCCCCGGACATATCGATGTCCTCCGCAACCGCAGCATGATACTCTTCCAGCGTCGTCTCTCCTTCGAGGACTTTTTGAAGCGCGTCGCCGCGCAGCGTCAGGTCCGGGGCGGAAGACTTCAGATAGCGGTATATGTCCGACTCGCCCTCGCCTTTCAGAAGAAGCTTCCGAACGTCGTCAGTCACGCACAGCATTTCGTAGATCGCCGTGCGCCCGGAATAGCCAGTGTTGCCGCAGTAGGCGCAGCCGCAGGCCGTCGGCAGCCGCGGCGGATTTGCCGCGTCCCATCCGTATTTCGCGCACTCCTCCGCCGTCGCCGCGCGCCACTTCATGCATTCGCGGCACGGCTTGCGCAGAAGCCGCTGGGCTACGGCGAGGCGCAGCGTCGACGCGACGAGATATGGCGGTACGCCGAGATCGACGAGGCGCGTGAGGATGCCCGGCGCTGAATTGGTGTGCAGCGTCGTGAGCACGAGGTGTCCGGTCAAGGCGGAGCGAAGCGCAGTCGTCGCCGTTTCGCCATCGCGGATCTCTCCTACCATCACGACGTCCGGATCGTGGCGAAGAACGGAGCGAAGCGCCTTCTCGAAGCTCACCCTTTCCTGCCGCGCGTCGACCTTGATCTGCGTGACGCCGGCAACGGGCTTTTCGACAGGATCTTCGATGCTGACGACATGGAGGTCTCCTGGCGCGGCCAGCTTCCTCAACGCGGCGTAGAGCGTAGTCGTCTTGCCGCTGCCAGTGGGTCCGGAGAGAACCACTACGCCGTCCGGCATTTCCAGCGACTCCTCGAACAGCTTCAGCTGCCGCGGATGGAACCCGAGGTTCGCGAGCGCATCCAGCTGCTTCGCCTCGCGAGTCTGCGACAGCATTCTGAGCGTCACGTGTTCGCCGTATATCGTAGGGACCGTCGCAACGCGCAGGCTCACCGCGACGCCGCCAGACTCCGTGTCGATGCTGCCGTCCTGAGGGGTGCGCTTCTCGGAAATGTCGAGTCCGGCGAGAACCTTGATGTAGCCTGTGAATTCCGCGGCGGACTCCGCGGGACGCACGAGGTCGGTCTGAAGACGCCCGTCAATCCGCATCCTGACAAGCGTCTCCGCCTCCGTCGGGCAGATGTGGATGTCGGACGCGTTCCTCGCGAGCGCACGGCGCAGGACATGGGCGAAAAGCGCTTCCGGACGCTCCAGCTCGCCGGTCAAGGCGGCGTCCGGGTAGTTCTCGCGCAGCGCCCGGCGGAATTCCGCCGCGTCGCCAGGCTCTACGAACTGGACCTTCCGCGGCGCGACAATCGACTCTACGCGCTCCATCGCCGCGATGTCGGCGGCATCGGCAAGGCACACTACGAGCACATCTCCCTCGACGGCAAGCGGCAGCGCGCCGACCGCCCTCGCGGCCTTGGCGGGAATCAGCCCGAGGATGTCATGGCTCGGACGAACGCGGGATATGTCGACTGGGCTCTTCATCTGCGATGCACTTCAAGAGTAAAGTCAATGGACATTGCGCCGCCTTCCGTCTTTGCAACGGAAATGTCGGAAAGCGCGTAGTTCGGCCTCTTGTGCGTCTCCTCCACAAGGAACATGAACATGTCGCGGAAATCCCCCGTCGCCGAGTAGGCAAGGAGCGAAGACTTGAACGGCGCCTGATTCGCCCTTGCCCCCGCGCCGGCGGGCGACGGACGCGGAGCGGCGGCGGAAGACGACGCTGCGGCGTTCCGCTCCGCCTCCTCCATGATTGCCAGCTTGCGCCTCGCGTCCGCGAGAAACACCTCGCGAAGCGCTCGGTCCTTCATTCCGGCGGCGGCGGCTTCAATGTCGCGGCGGAATTCGGCCGCCGTCGCAGGCTTCTTCTCCGGCTGCGGCTTTGGCGCCGGTGCCGCAGACGCGCCGCGTGACGGCGCGGCGATTTTCGCGTCGCTCGACACAATGGATATGCGATGACGTGCGAGCGCCTCGTTTATCCTGCGCTGCGCGGCGAACACGGCCTCCTCGCCCGAGGGGAGCTCTTCGAATCCGAAAGAGGCGAATCGCGCCTTCTCCTTCGCGATCCGGTCGCGGAGCTTCTTCGCCTGCGCGGAAGGCGCTTCCGCATCGTCTTCTGAAAGTCCGCGCAGCATGGAAAGCCGCTCGGCGTCCCTCTTAGTCTGCGGATCGAGCTTGCCGCGCTTGTAGTCGACTACGGCGTTCCAGCCCCATGCAGGGAGAAAGACCGACGCGACGGCCGAAATCACGACCGCAGCGGAAAGCCAGTGCCAGCTGTTCGTGCCCTTTAGCGATTCCTCAATGTTCATCTGACGCTCCCGTCTACCTTTGAGCAATCGAATGCATACTTGAAACGATACAGGAAATCGCTTTCGCCGCGTCCGTCGCGTCGCGAATTGTTCTCGACGATTTCAATGTCGTGCGATTTTGCATATTCGATCAGCGAATTGTTCAGTGCGACTCCGTCCTCCGGATCGACAAAGAACCCCTCGACGGCAATCCTGTCGCCTTTCTGCGCAATCGACTCCAGGACGACGGTTCGTCCGGAATGCCTGCAGAAGAAATAGCTGACGTCAATGAACGCACGCAGAGGTCGCCGCGACTTTATCCGTCCGTTGCCCGCGGCGCATACGCTTGCGTATTCCCGCTGGGCGGACTCAAGCGCCCTCCGCGCCTTGTTCACTCGCTCCTCCAGCGGCAGATACCGCGCGGCCTCCGCCATGCTCCGGGCATGACGCGAAGAGGCCAACAGGGAACAGACGCCGAGATACGCGGCTGGAAGCGCCAGGACGAGAAGCGACGCGGCGACGATCCATCCATTCGAAAAACGCCTGCGCGGCTCATAGGGGTTCACGATCGGCAGCGCTGCCGGCTTCACCTTGTTGGCCCTTGCCCGAAGCGCAAGCGACGCGGCATCGCAAAGCCACGCCTCCAAGTCCTCCTCGACGACATCGGAGTATCCTCCCTCGCGCAACGCCTCAGCCATCGCCGCGCGGCATTCCGCATCCACAAGCAGGTGAAGCGCGCCGGAAGTCGGCGCGACCAGTCGGCGCAGACGCGACGCCCAGCCGTTGGCGTCGACTGCGAAATGGCGCTCGCCGCACGGCGCGGCCTGCGGCCCGGGATTTGCCCCGCGCGCGGCAGGCACAAGCAATGCACTGGATGCGCCAACGGCTGCAAAGGCGGTGCGTGCATCAGAGCGCGACTGCCAAACCGCCAAGAGCGCCGACTCAAGGGAACCGAAGCCATCGCATTCAAGTCCAAAGCCTTCCAGCGCCGCCTTGAAGTCCTCAACTGCGTCGACTTCGAATTTGGCGGCCAGTGTGAATGGCCTGCGCACCCCCTGCCAGGAATACGAACACCCGACGGGGAGTATTCCTTCCGCCTCCGCCCCAGTAGCCTCCGCAATGCCCGATTTCATCTCCTCCGCGGCGCGGGCGAAGGGAAGTCCGTCGACGACAAGGCCGTCAAGCCGCACAAGCTCGCCGGCGACAAGAAAACGGACGCTGCGCACACCCGCCTCGACCGCTCGCTCGAGCAGCGTCTCAGGCAGCTTGCCCGCCCCACCCTCGCATGCGGCGAGTTCGCGCACTTGCGCATTGCGCGAAGCATCGTTCGGCGCGTAGAGCCGCCACCTCTTCCCGTCATGGACCATGCCCGCGCGGATGGTTCCTTTTTTCTTCTGCTTCATTTCGTTCATGGCATGGACCCTACGAGCTTCAGGTTTTCCAGACGGTTGACGCCGGGTTTGACGACGACGTGCCGCGGACGCACGGGAATGCACTTGTCGGCGGTCTCGGCGAATGCGAAGACTACGCGTTCGCCGACGCTGATGCCGCGCGTCGTCGAAAGCGACGGTGAATTAGTCGCCGCAACCCATGTCGTCTTTACGGAAAGCGCGGCAAGCGTCGACGCACCGGACGCAATCTCGACATGCGGCTCGTAGATGAAGACATGAAGCCGGCTCAGGTCATCAGGCTCCTCCGCGAGTGAGACGACAAGTGTCGCCGGTTTGAGGACGCCTACTTCGAACAGCCGGTCCTCCTCCTGCCACGACTTGTTCGCCGAGACACCGTCGGCCTCGCGATCCTGTCCGCGGCTCACCAATACAAAATTCGTCGGAGACGTCTCGCACTCCCAGAGGCCGCCGAAGCCGTCGCGCAGTTCGAAATCGGCGTTCATCACGTTTCGCGCGCGGCAGTAAGGCCCTCGCCATCCCGCGCCAAGCGACGATGAAAGTCCGCACGTCTTCGCCATTGCGTTCGTGAGCGCGGCCGCCTTCGCGGCGGAAACACCTGTAAGCGCGATGAAATTGGTCGGAATGAAGTCAAAGGCGAGCTGGCGATAGCGCGGCAGCTCCTTGAATGCGGAGAACGGCGTTGCGTTGGCTCCGTTCTCCACGGCGGTTTCATAGCGGTTCGACGGCGACCACAAGTATCCCAGGCGCGAAAGGTTGACGGCATTGCGACTGGCGTCGTCCGTCGTCGTGACGTCGAATATCTGCCCGAGGTCGCTCGTCAGGCTGAGTCCGTCCTCGCGCTCCAACGCATCGCGCATGGCCTCGCCCTGGCGGATCGTCCTGTCTACGCGCCCTCGGTCTACGGCGGATGTGGACGAAACGGCAACACTCGTCGCTATCGCGGCCAGTATGGCCAGAACGACAAGGAGCTCAACAAGCGTAAGGCCTTTTCTCATTTCCATGTCGTGTCGAAGTTCATGAGTTCCATAAAGCAGATCCCGCGCGCGCGGTCGAAGTTCTTGACCGCCCCTGTCGCGAGGTCAAGGGGCTCCCCGCCGGCCCCGGCGTAGCGGCGGTTGCCTACAAACTCGCGGAGATTCTCCCAAGTGTCTATGTCAGCCGCCTTCTGCGCACCAACAAGAATAAGCCGCCGGAATATCGGCGCCCCTTCGCGCTCATCATCGCAGTGCTCAAAGTAAACCAACCTGTATTCGGCGCCTGTCTTGCTCTTGATCCACGGAAGTGAGACGCCGTCGACTGTCTTCGCCGTCAAAGAAGATGCCGCAAGGTACGGACCGCGCCATCCCGTGCCAACGACAGGATCGTATCCCGCGAAGGCGAAGGCGTGCGAATCGCCCTGGAAAAACCTCGCCGCCCTGCGCGCGCCGCCGATGTATACCGACTTCTCAAATAGCGGCCATGCGCCGTAGCGCTCGAAAAACTCCATCGCGCCGTAGAAGCGCTGGGGGCTCGCGGCGTTCGCGGCAGAATACGTCTGGCCGTCGCCTTTCGCGGCAAATTCAAAGTCGCCGCTAGGCAGAGGGTCGAACGTGTCCGCGACCACGACGCCATCCATGATCTGCGCGGAGTTGTCGACCCAGAACCGATGGAACGCATCCCTCACCTGCCCCATCTCGTGGAGGGAAACCTGGCGATTTGCATTGTCGAGGACTTCACGCCCGTAGTATACCGCGGCACCAGCGCCTATGACGGCGACGATCGACACCGTAACCAGCAGCTCTACGAGCGTGAAGCCTTTATTCATGGTCGTCTTTCAGACTGACGTCAGTTGTTTGTCTTCTGGACGTCGTTGCGGTAGTTGTCGCCAAGCGCGGAGACGGAGAGTCCCTGCGGGCTCAGGACGCACGCGACCTGCGGGGCCTCGGTCGTGCCGGTCATGCCCGTGTACGAGCCGACGGGAACGCGCACGACGACGAGGTAGCGGCTGTAGATCGACGAATCGCTGTTGTAGCGCTTCGAGACGACAGGCATGTCGACGCGGACGGACTTGCCGCTGTAGAGCGTCGTGAAGCGTCCGAGGCCGAAGACGACTAGCCAGTACTTGCGGTTGTTCGCACCTGCCGTGGCGGCATCCTCGTCGGGACGCGCGACGTCTGCAGGCTGGAGGCCGCAGTTAGAGATGATCTCGCTGGAGAGGTTCATGCCCATCGCCATCCCGGCCATCATCGCGCCGCCATCGGGCGAAATGAACGCGAGCTTGTTGACCGTGCGGCTCGAGTTGTTGACCGTCTCAGCGGCGGCGTAGGCGGTGTTCCATGCGCCGAGATCGTTGAACGTCTCCGACTGCGCGCCTTCGCTGTCCTCCCAGTTGACCGTGTAGGTGCCGGTGTAGGAACCCCACGTGGATTCGTCGCTGGCGTCATATCCATCGGGCTGCGTGAGCGCCGCCGTGGCGTCCGTGTTTGCTTCGACGATTGCGGCCGCGCGGAGCTTTTCGTCGTTGTTGTCGGAGGTGGACAGAACAGCCGCCGTGTTGCTCGTGTCGACATCTCCGGCCATCCTGCCTGCGCTGAACGTGGAGTCGTTGGCGGGCGTCGTGTTCGGGTCATGGAGATACACGGCGGAGATTCCGGCGTTGGCGAGGTTGCTGATGACGCGCTGCGGCGCGTCGGCCGCCACAAACGTGTAGCCTGACTGCGCATAGAGTCCGTTCACTCCGTTGCCGGCGCTGACTCCGCTCATGCCGCCCTGCGCGGTCATCTGGCTGTAAAGACGGCCTTCGGTGTCGATAAGCGAATCGAGGCGGTCGGGAAGCGCCCAGTCGTGGAGGAAAGACCAGTGCTTTATTGCTTTTTCAATTGTGCCGATGTCGCTGATTTCCATTGCCGTCTTGGCGCGATCATCGAGCTTCTGGTAGGTTACGGCCACGCCCGCGCCGATGACGGCGATGATGGCGACGACCACGAGTAGTTCAATCAGGGTGAAGCCTGACTTCATTGACTGTTTCATTTTTGCTTGTTCTTTCTGTTGTTGTGTTCCTTTCTTTGTGCGGCCCACCCGCATCCTTTGTGATTCCCGTGGCGTTCGCCCGGGTGTTTACTTGTTTTCGCTCCCCTTCCCTATAGGGGCAGCGTTCTTGAAGTCGATTATGTACCTGTACTCGCGTCCCGCCTTGACGACGACTTCCTTCTGCTGGCGGGCGAGGATCTTCATGTCCAGCTCCATGTGCCCCCATCCGTCATGGAGGAGGTACTCGTCGACGATCGCGCCGAGCTGGCTCTTGAGCCGCTTGACGGAGGTGGACTCCAGCATGGACCTGTCGATGCTCATCTCGTCAGCCTTTCGCCTCGGCGTCGCGCATGGCGGCGAACTTCGCCTTCAGTTCCGCATACGGGTCTTCGCCCGTCACGATCTGGCGCACGGCCTTCCCGGCCTCCTCGGCGGCCGCAAGGTCCTCCGCGTCGGGATGGCTCGCGGCGGCGGCCCAGCGCGCCTCGGTCTCGGGTGTCGCGGAGTGCGGACCTCCCGCAGGCATCTTCCGCATCTGCTCGATGAGTTTCGGATCGATCGCGCCCTGGCAGTGCCACGCGCCGATCTGCTCGCAGCCCTTCCCCCAGAACGACGCCGACGTGTACGCGCACTTGAACGCATGCGCGCTCCGCGGCTTCGCGCCGAGTGTGAACAGCGAGAACACCTTCTTCTCCTCGACCCGCTTCATGAAGTCCATCGACTTCTGGTCGGGATGCCCCCGGTCGACCCAGAAGCCGATAACAACCAGGTCGTAGCCAGAGATGTCCGCCGGGGCGGCGGAGACGTCGAACATCTCCACGCCGGGCCCGAGTCCGGACGCAAACGCCTCGGCAACCTTTTTCGTGTTGCCTGTAAGCGTAGAATACACAACTGCTGCTTTCATTGTTTGCTAAGTCTAACTTTTTCTTGAAAAAAATCAGGTCTGGGTATTACACTGCCGATTTGACTGTCTGGACCCAAGCGGCAACCTTCTCGTCGGTTTTGTCGGACTCGTTGGTATCGTCGAGTTTGAGAACTTCGCCGACAAGCGTCGCACCCGCATCCTTTGCAGCGTTCGCAATCGTCTCAGCCGCGACGCAGAAAGAGTCGGCGAAACCTTGGGAATCGCCAAGCCCGAATACGGCAACCTTCTTGCTGGCGAAACTATCCTTCACATGGTCGAGCCTCGCAGCCCAGTCGTCCTGCAGATCGCCGATTCCCCATGTCGAGGAGCCGAGAACAAGCAGTTCCGCGTCGAACGCGACGGCATCGTCGGCGTTGACGTTGAACACCTTCGCGCCGAGGGCGTCGGCGATTTTCGCAGCAACCGCCTCGGTCATTCCAGTGGTCGATCCGTAGATTACATGTATCTTGTCCATTTTTGTTTCCTTTCGTTTTGCTAGCTTGCCCTTTGCAGGGAAATTCGCCTTATGAAATCGTCCACCCCGCCGGCAGCGAGCAGGATGTCCGCCGCAACGGCCTCTTCGCGCTCGTAGCGATTCATCCGCGCAAGCGATTCTCCGACGTCGCCGTAGATGCGCCAGGCACCATGGCGTCCGTGAAGCGGAGTCTCCGGAAGTCGCTTCATGAATCCATCGACGTCCTTCAGCGGATAGCCGATGAAGACACCGACTTCGTGCAGTATCTCGCCTTCGGAGAAGCGCCGGCGGAGTTCCGCAAGGAGCTCGCCAGGCGACCCGTTTTCCGGATACCCGAGACGTGCAAGCCACTGCCGGTTGCACTCTTCGGCGAGGGTCGAGGCGAGGGCGGACGGATTGTAGAACAGCACGAGGGAGCTCGACTCCTCGACCTTCAGTTCGATGTAGTCGAGACCGAGAATCACGTAGATGTCGCTTCGGTAGAGGCAGACCCGCAGACCTTCAGAGTTCACCCCGGAATAGCAGTGCCTGACCCGTAGCAGTTCGGCGGGCTTTACGCCGCGCCGAACCGCAGCCGTTTTCACGAGAAGGAAGCTAAGAAGCTCCTTCCTGTGCGACTTGTCTATCCTAACGCCGTCCACCTTCACCTTGCTCCAACCGTCAGAACGAGACGGTGACGCCCATTCCGCCGTAGAAGGTCCAGGAGTGGTCGCAGCTCGAGCCCCACGCGCCGTTGTAGGCACGCGCGCCGTCGCGGAGCTTAGAGTCGAACCAGTAGTCGCTGTAGGCGACGTATGCCGTAAGCGCGACATTGTCGCAGAGCGCCCACTCGAACTCGCCCTTTATCGTCGTGTCCATCACGCCGCCGTGGTCGGCCGCAAGCTCGTAGCCGCGCGTGCGGTGCTTGTCGCCGAAGCCCTGTCCGATAGACGGCCTGAATGTAAGCGTCGGGTCTTCTTCGTCGCCGACGAGCGCAAAGGTGTGCCCGACCTCGAGGTTGATGTACGTTCCGTCGTCCGCCATCAGATCACGCTCGATTCCGAGCGTCGGCTCGAACCAGAGGTCCCCAAGCGAGAGCTCAAGGTTGATGTACTGCGTGTCTCCCATGTCGCTGTGGTGGCGGCGGAGGTACTCGTAGATGTAGTTGACGTCGACCGAAAGCGCGCCGAGCGTCTCGCCCAGGTCGAACTCGTGGGAGAGTCCGACGATCGCGTCAAGCGTCGTCCACTTGCCCGCGCGGTTGCCGTAGTCACCGCGCTTCCCGTTGCCCTTCGTGAGGTCGAAGATCGACTCGACGCCGACGTACGCCCAGTCGAAGAACGTGAGCTGCGCGCTCGGGGTGAGAATCGGATCCTTCCCGTCCGTCACACCGTACGTCATGTACTTGGAGTCGAGCTGGAGGCCGAACTCGGCGGAGACGACCGGCGTCTCCTCCTCAACCTCGCCCTTCTCCGCCTCGGCGACCTCGTCAGCCGCCGTCGCCGACGCGACGCATCCGAAGACCGCCGCCGCACACGCCATTTTCCTGATGTTCATTCTTGCTTCCTTTCTTGAGTTTGTATGTACAGGTTTATGTTTGTTAAATCTAATCTGTTTAGTTTTGTCTAACTTTAACGCTATAATAACTTTTGCCCGTAGGTCGTACTATGCTTGTCAGTCTTCGCAGCAGTCGCAGCACGAGCAGCCGCCCTTGCGCGAGCAGGCCTTGCGCGAACCGCCGCATTCGCAGGGCGCTCCCTTCTTCGCGACCCGCCAGACGGCGAGCGCGAAGAAGATGCCGATAACGACGAGGACAACTAGGGAAGAAACATTCATCTCAACTTCCCCCTTCAGCATTCAACCTTCTTGCCTGGCCTGAATATCGCCCACAGGCAGAAGGCGTCGAGCACGAACGCGAGCGCAGTCCAGATTCCGAATCCGCCGCCGGCGACAAGAACGCCTATCCTGTACACGCTGAGCGCGAGGACGTATCCGACGAAGAGCTGGAAGCCGACGGCGAACCAGCCCCACTTCTGGGAGCCCATCTCGCGGAACGTCACGGCGATTGCGACCATGCACGGCGGGACGAACAGGTTGAACACCATGAACGACAGTGCCGCGAGCTTCGGGAAGTCGCTCACCGAAGCAAACAGCGCCTGGATGTGCGAGCCGGTAGTGGCGCCGTCCATGTTTGCGGCGACGAGTCCGAGCGTCGCAGTCGCCTGCTCCTTCGCTATCTCCGCGGAGACGGACGCCGCCGCTCCCTGCCACGAGCCGAAGCCGAGCGGCTCGAACATCCACGCGATCCAGCTGCCCAGGTCGTGAAGGATTGACTTCTCGATCTCCTCGTCCGCAAGCAGGTTGAGCGACCAGTCGAAGTGCATCACAAACCAAAGGACCACACACGCCGGGAAGATGATGAGGCCGGCCTTGAGTACATATCCCTTGAGCCTGTTCCAAGTGTGGTGCCACACGCCCGAAACCGTCGGCATATGGTACGCGGGAAGCTCGAGGACGAAGGACGACGCCTCGCCAGCGAAGAACCTCGTCTTCTTGAGCGCAATGCCGCCGAGGATAATGATCGCGATGCCGATGACGTCCATGAGCGCGGCGACGTACCACTGCTCGCGGAAGAACAGCGCCGCGAACATCGCGATGATGACCGTCTTCGCGCCGCACGGGACGAACGTCGCAAGGATCACCGTCATGCGCCGCGCCCGTTCGTTCTCGATTGCGCGCGCCGCCATCACCGCGGGGACGCCGCAGCCCTTCCCGATGAGCATCGGGATGAACGACTTGCCGGATAGGCCGAAGCGACGCAGGAGCCTGTCCATGATGAACGCGACGCGCGCCATGTATCCGCAGTCCTCGAGAAACGCGAGGAAGATGAACACGATGAATATGACCGGGACGAACCCGAGCACCGTCGCAACGCCGCCCCACGCACCGTCGACGACGAGACTCTTGACCGTGTCGCTTACGCCCGCCTTGTCGAGCGCATCTGTTATCAGCGCGCCTAGGCCAGGCACCCAGACGCCGAACTGCGACGGATCGGGCTCCTCCCACTCCGAGGCCTCTTTGTACGCCGCGAAGTCGACGTCCCAGAGGTCGGGCTCGTCTTCGTTGTCTTCCTTCGCGATCGGCTCGCCCGTCTCCTCGTCCTCGACGAACACGCCCTTCGCGACAATCGTCGCCGCGACCTTCTCGTCAATCTCCTCGGGCATCTCCTCAACCTTGTCGTCGTCGGACTTGCCTTCGTTGATCTTCTCAAGATACGCTTCTTCCCAGGCGGACTTCGAGGCGTCCTGTTTGGCGAACTCGCCCTGCGCGTCCTCGAACTCCATTCCCTTGTACTTGCCCTCCGCCCTGCACTCGTGCGTCGTGAACGGAACATGCCATCCGTCGGCGAGGAAGCCGTCGTTCGCCCAGTCGGTGAGAACTGTTCCCGGACCGTGTTCGGCGACGGCGAGGAACCACATCACGCAGAGGGAGAGGATGAAGATCGGAAGCGCCAGTATCCGGTGCGTCACGAACTTGTCGATCTTGTCCGAGAGCGTCGCCTTGTCCTTGCGCGTTTCGTTCAGCGCAAGCGACTTGTCCATGAGCTTCTTGATGAAGTCGTAGCGCTGGCTGGTGATGATCGACTCCGCGTCGTCCCCAAGCTCTTTCTCGCAGTCGCGGATGTGCTCCTCGATGTGCTTCATCTCGCCGACGCCGATCTCGAGCTTCTTGATGATCTCGCGGTCGCGCTCGAAGACCTTGATCGCATACCAGCGTATCGAGCGGAGCGGCACCTTGCCCTGTATCGACTCCTCGATGTGGGCGATAGCGTGCTCAACGGAGCCCGAGAACACGTGCGGCACGTCGGGCAGCTTGCCGGGGCCCTTCTCGACGACGGCCTTCTTGGCCATCTCGACGACCTTCTCGGCGGCCTCCATGCCGCCCTCGTTCTTGAGAGCCGAAATCCCGACGACCTCGCAGCGAAGCGCCTTCGCGATCTTCTCGAAGTCGATCTTGTCGCCGTTCTTCTTCACGACGTCCATCATGTTGACGGCCATCACCATCGGGAGCCCTAGTTCCGCGAGCTGCGTGGAGAAGTAGAGGTTGCGCTCGATGTTCGTTCCGTCAACGATGTTCAGAATCGCGTCAGGCCCCTCCTCGACGAGGAACCGGCGCGACACCTTCTCCTCGATGGAGTAAGGGGAAAGGGAGTAGATGCCGGGAAGGTCCTGGATTACTACGTCCTTGTGTCCGGAGAGGATGCCGTCCTTCTTCTCGACCGTCACGCCCGGCCAGTTGCCCACGTACTGCTCGGAGCCCGTAAGCGCGTTGAAAAGCGTCGTCTTGCCGCTGTTCGGGTTGCCCGCCAGGGCTATCTTAATGCTCTTAGACATCTGCCACCTCCACGTTGCGAGCCGTCGCGTCGTTCACCGCTATGCGGCTCTCGTGCACTGCGAGTATCATGTTTCCGTAGGACTCTCCGACGACGCGCACAATCGTGCCCGCCACGAACCCGAGAGCGCCGAGGTGCCGCTTCACGGCCTCCTCGCCAGAAACGCGGACTATCCGCGCCCTGTCCCCTTCTTTCATTCCAGCCAATGTCATTTCTTGTTCTCCGATTAGCCTAATCTCACTTAGACAGGGCAAAGTTTACCATATCTAAGTCGCTGTGTCAATGGGGTATCGGAGATTTTTTCCATAATCACCAGCCCGTCCGCGCTGAAGCACAATTTTTGGTATAATATCCGCCAATCATTTCAGTCTGTGACGTCCGGACATGGTGCCCGGCGTGTGACACAAGCTGAGTCTACAGGGAATGAAAATGAACACAAAGAAGAACCATTGCCACGTCTTTACGTCGGAGTCCGTTTCGGAAGGACATCCCGACAAGGTGGCGGACCAGATATCCGATGCAATCCTCGACGAGTGCCTGAAGCACGACCCCAATGCGCACGTCGCGTGCGAAACGACCGTCGGGCCGAACATAGTCGTGAACGTCGGCGAGATAACCTGCAAAAAATTCAAGGAGGTGTGCGTCGAGAAGATCGCCCGTCGCGTCGTCGCGAAAATCGGCTACACCGTTGCAGAAGAGAACTTCGACGCGGCCACGTTCAAATACCTCAACTTCCTGCACGGACAGTCCCCCGACATCAACCAGGGCGTCAAGCGCAATAAAAAGGAGAAACAGGGCGCAGGCGACCAGGGGATGATGTTCGGCTACGCGACGAACGAGACAAAGTCGTACATGCCCGCCGCCATCGTCTACTCGCACGAACTCCTCAAGATGTTCACGAAGCTCCGCAAGACGGACCCGAAGTACTCTTGGCTCCGCCCCGACTCGAAGAGCCAGCTCTCCGTCGTGTACGAGAACGGCAGGCCCGTCGCGATAGACACGGTCGTCGTCTCGCACCAGACGACCGAAGAAGGCGCGACCAAGGCGCACTACGCCGAAATCGAAAGACTCGCGAAGGAATACCTCGCCAAGACCGGCCTCCTTACTCCGAAGACCAAGTTCTACATCAACCCGACGGGCAAGTTCGTCATCGGCGGACCTTGCGGAGACTCCGGACTCACCGGACGCAAGATCATCGTCGACACGTATGGCGGAATGGCCGCGCACGGAGGCGGCGCGTTCAGCGGCAAGGACCCCTCCAAGGTCGACCGCTCCGCCGCTTACTACGCCCGCTACGCCGCGAAGAACATCGTAGCCGCAGGCCTTGCGGACCGCTGCCAGATCCAGGTCGCCTACGCGATCGGAGTCGACAAGCCTGTCAGCTTCTGCGTAAAGACGTTCGATACCGCACACGGCGTGACGAACGAGCAGCTCGAGAAGATGCTCGCATCCGGAAAGGTCTTCGACTTCCGTCCGTACGCGCTCATCAAGGACCTCGGGCTCCTCATGCCGAAGGGCTGGAAATACGAGGACACGGCGGCCTACGGACACTTTGGACGCGCCAAGTTCCCGTGGGAGAAGCTGGATAAGGTCGCAAAAATCAAAAGCTACCTCAAGGTTTGAACTCTTGAACCTTTGAACTTTTGAACCTATACATCCACTTCCCGTTCTGCAGGCGCAAGTGTTCGTACTGCGCCCTCTACTCGCGCGTCGGCTCCTCGGCCGACGCGCGACGTCAATACATAGAGTCGATTAGGGCCGCATTAGGGTCGCTTAGGGCCGAACAACGAACCACCATCTACTTCGGCGGCGGCTCGCCCGCCCTCTGCGACCTCGCGCCTCTGCGCGACGCACTTCGCGCCCTACTCGACCCTATCTCCTCCGAATTCACGGTGGAGCTGCATCCGCTCGACGTCACGCCAGCAAAGCTCGACGAACTGAAGTCCATCGGCGTCAACCGCATCTCGATGGGCGTCCAGTCCTTGGATGACGCGACGTTGCGCGCGATGGGACGCGGCTACACCGCGGACGACGCGGCGCGCGCCTTCGCGCTCGTGAAGTCCCGCTTCGACAACGCCGGAATCGACCTGATTCTCGGCTATCCGGGCGACCCGACCACAATGAACGCCGAAGCCCTTCTCGCGCCGCTCGCGGACTGGGGGCTTCGCCACTGCTCGGTCTACTCGCTGCAGAACGAGCGCGGACTCAAGAACGTGCCAGACGACGACACTGTTCTGGACGGCATCAGGGCGGCGTCTCGGTTTCTGAAGTCCATCGGACTCTCCCGCTACGAAATCTCCAACTACGCGGTGCCTGGCTATGAATGCCGACACAACCTGGCCGTCTGGCGCGGCGAGGACTACATAGGACTTGGCGACGGCGCATATGGACGAATCGGACTCGTCCGCACGCGGAATTGGTGGGGACAGTCCCCGAATTGGTGGGGACAGTCCCCGATATTTTCAACGAAGCGGCGAGACGCCGCTTCCCCCAGTCAGCACCCACCCAAAACAGGGGGACTGTCCCCAGTATTCGCCCCAAAAACAGAGGGACTGTCCCCATCAAATTCCCCCAAAATAGGGGGACTGTCCCCGGCGTTTGAGACGGTAAGTGAAGAAAATGACGAGAAAGAGCGCACAATCTTTCGTTTGCGCACCATAGAGGGATTAGACGCGACGAAGCACCCAGAATGGATTCCGGCGCTTGAGCGTTTTGCCGCAGAGGGTCTGCTAAGGCGCAAAAACAACACAGACCATCCCGTCTACGCACTTACCGAGCGCGGGACGGAGGTCTGTGACGCGATTCTCGAAGAGATAATCTAGCTGGTCTGCGGCTACCCGCCGGTCTGCGGCTACCCGCCGGCCTGCGGCTACTTGCCTATGTTGAGGACCTTGAAGCCGAGCTTGCGCAGCGCATATGCATCGAGGCAGTTGCGCGTGTCGAACACGAGGGCGGGCTTTCGCATCGATTTGTAGATCTTCTCCCAGTCGAGCTCCGGATATTCCTTCCAGTCCGTCATGAGAAGGACTGCGTCCGCATCCTTCGCCGCCTTGTAGGGATTCTTCTCCCAGGCGATTCCATCCAGGTCGGCGAGATCGCGCTTCCCGTTCTCGATCGCCTTGGGATCGCTGATCGTGAGCCTCACGTGCTCAGCGTGGAGAAGCCGAGCCACATTGCCCGCCGGCGTCTCGCGCGTATCGCCGGTATCCGCCTTGAAGGCGAAGCCGAACATGGCGATCTTCTTGTTCGCAAGGGTGTTGAACATCTCCTTGAAGAGGCGCGACACGATGCGCTCCTGCTGGTGCTCGTTCATCTTGATGACCAGAGACCAGTATTCGGCCGCCGTGTGGAGTCCAAACGACTCGCAGAGATACACGAGGTTGAGGACGTCCTTCTTGAAGCAGCTCCCGCCGAAGCCAGGGCCCGCCTTGAGGAACTTCGGCCCGATCCTGCGGTCCGCTCCCATGACGCGCGCCACCTCGTCCACGTCCGCTCCCGTCGCCTCGCAGAGTCCGGCAAGGGCGTTTACCGAGCTCACGCGCTGCGCTAGCATGGCGTTCGCAGCGAGCTTGGAGAGCTCCGCAGACCACACGTTGGTCGTCAGGATCTTGTATCTCGGCACCCACTTGCTGTCCTTGCCGGCGTAGATGTCGCATATCTCCTTCACCGCGGAGAATCCGGCCGCGGTCGAGGGTCCGCCGATAAGGACGCGGTCCGGCTCGAAGAGGTCCTTTATGGCCGTTCCCTCGGCGAGGAACTCTGGGTTCGAGAGGACGGTGAACGTGTGCTTCGCGCTGTCGTTCAGAATAGCCTCCATCGCGGCCGCGGTGCGCACGGGGAGCGTCGACTTCTCGACGACGATCTTGTCGCCCTCGGCGTACTCCTTGATCTCGCGAGCCGTCGCCTCCCAGTACTGAAGGTCGCTCGCGCGCCCGGCGCCGCGTCCGAACATCTTGGTCGGAGTGTTGACTCCAACGAAGACGATGTCGCAGGCCTTGACCGCCTTGCGGATGTCGGTGGTGAAGAAGAGGTTCTTGCCGCGCACTTCCCTCACGACCTCCTCGAGGCCAGGCTCGTAGATCGGAAGCGCGAAGTCCTTGGAGTTCCACGCAGCGATCCGCTTCGCGTTTATGTCGCACACGAAGACCTTGCGGTCGGGGTTCATCTTCGCGATGACGGCCATCGTCGGACCGCCTATGTATCCTGCACCGATGCAGACTATGTTCTTGTTCATGATTGTAGACTATTATACCATTTTTAGCGGACCGAAATCGCGCCGATCATGTCCGAAAAGCGGACCTTAATGTTCGCGGAGTTTGACTCCGTGCCGAGGACGATCCTGAGCACGCATGACTCCAGGACCGAGTAGAACCCCTCGGCCGCGCGCTCGGGGTCGACGTCGGGCTTGAACTCGCCCTTCACGACGCCTTCCGTCAGAAGCTCGCGGAAGACCGCCTTGATTCCGCCCGTGAAGCGGTGGATGCGTTCGCCCATGTCCTCCCCCGCGCGCACCATCGAAAGGACGAAGTCGAATATCGCCGCGAGGAACTCCTTCTTCTCGAAAAGGACGTCCGCGACGTGGAAGCAGACCATCCCAAGCCGGTCGGCGACCTTGCCGCGTCCGGCAAGCTCCTTCTTGCACTCGCCCATGATCTGGCGCGTCGCCGCCAGGATCGCCGCATCCAGGACCTCCCTCTTGGAGCGGAAATAGCGGTACAGCACGGTGCGCGCCACGCCGGCGGCGGACGCTATCATTATGAGCGACACGTTGTCGTAGCCGACCTGCGAGAAGAGCTTCATCGCCCTCGACGCGATCTCAAGCCTGCGCGATTCGTGGTCTATTCTTGCGGACATACTCCAGTTCGTTCCTTGCAAAGTTCGATTCAAGTGGTTTGATTATTATACCAAACTTTTCAGGCTCGCGCGCAATCGGAGAGTGCACCGTCAGCGCGAACCGGTGCCAGTAGCACGACTGTATGAGCCCCTTCCTCGCAAGCGACTTCACGTAGCGCTCCGCCCCGCGCTGCTCGGCCTTCGTCTCCGTCGGGAAGTCGTACATCAAATACGCGTGCACGAAAATCTTCGCCGCCTTGAACGCGCGCAGCACCTTCTCGGCGGAGGCAAGCGTAATCCCCTTCTTCATCAGCGCGAGCAGCCTGTCGTTCGCGCACTCGAGCCCGCCCGTCACCGCGATGCACCCCGCCTTCGCCATCTTCTTCGCGAGCGCAGGCGTGAACGCCGCGTCGAAGCGGACGTTCCCCCACCACTCGACATCGATTCCCCTTCTCAGTATCTCGTCGCATAGCGCCGACACGAGCGCGGGAGGCATCGCCTCATCGACGAAGTGGACGCCGGAAATAACGTGGCTCGGGAAGAACTCCTCGAGGCAGTCGGCGATCTCGGAGGCCTTCGGCATCCTGAAGCAGCCGATGTACGGAAGCTTCACGTCGCAGAACGCGCACTTGTGCCAGTAGCATCCGCGCGCCATCACGAGCTTCACCCACTTCCCCGCGCTCCACAGGCTCGTCACGAAGTTGTCCGTCTCGACGACGTCGAAATACTCGCCCCAGTCGATCCCCTCGTACGAAGGCCTCACGAACGGCGGCACGTCCTCTTCGCGGCACCTTCCGCCGAGCAACCTCGCCATCGCGGCGTACCCCTCGTCGAGAAGGAACTCGTCGAAATATCTCCTCGGCCGTTCATCCTTCATGTCCCTAAGCTCCGTCGACACGTAGCCTCCGCCGAGCAGAAGCCTCACGCCCGGGTATTTA
>JAEEGF010005414.1_pt1 | contig 39800 bp, 35 predicted proteins | sample 9134171 | NCBI WGS metagenome assembly JAEEGF01 (sample SAMN16246542, study PRJNA631951) | gut metagenome | biome: gut microbiome; feature: rumen; material: AP-attached | host: Bos | place: Iran: Karaj | collected 2018-10 | reverse complement strand
CAGCGATTCCAGTTCCTCGTGGTAGAGCAGGTAGGATTCGCGTTCGCCGATGTTGGGGTATTCCACGGGGTGGTGGATCGACATCGGGTCAATCTCAATCCATTGGCCGTTCTCCCAGTATTTGCCGCGTTGGGTGATCTCGCGGATGTTAATCTCGGGATTGAAATTGGTGGCGAAGGCCTTGCCGTGGTCGCCGGCGTTGCAGTCCACGATGTCGAGATAGTGGATTTCATCGAAATAGTGCTTGGCGGCGTAGGCAGTGTAGATGCTGGTCACGCCCGGGTCGAAGCCGCAGCCGAGCAATGCCATGATGCCGGCCTCTTTGAAGCGGTCCTGGTAGGCCCACTGCCAGCTGTACTCGAATTTGGCCTTGTCGCGGGGCTCGTAGTTGGCCGTGTCCATGTAGTTGGTTTTCGTTGCCAAACAGGCATCCATGAGCGGAAGGTCCTGGTAGGGCAGGGCCACGTTGATCAGCAGGTCGGGTTTGTAGCTTTCGATCAGGCGGATGGTTTCCTCCACATTGTCGGCATCCACCTGCGCGGTCTGGATGCGGTTGCCTCCGATTTCGGCTGCGATCTTGTCGCATTTGGATTTGGTGCGGGAGGCGAGCATGATTTCCGTGAAGACTTCCGGTACGGAAGCGCATTTGTGGGCTACTACGGCTCCTACGCCGCCGGCCCCGATGATGAGAACTTTTGCCATATTCGTTGTTTTATTTGGGTTATTTCATAATGAGCCGCAAAGATAAATAAAATACAGAAACGGAACGTTTTTGATATTCCCCCAAGTTTTTTGTATTTTTGCACCCTTTTATGAAACGAATCATCGCCTATATCATCCTGATCTGCTGCGGCCTCAGTGTTGCCGCCCAGAAGGACTACGGCTTCCGCCTGTGGGAAGACTCGCTGATCACCCTGCGAGACCAGGTGATGAACGAGCCCGACGAGACCGCCCGCTTGGCTCTGAACGAGGATTTCATGACCCTGCTGGAAGAGGTACTGCAACAACCGCACTCGTTTGAGCACAAATGGGATTCTGTCAAGAACTTCGCCGTGCTGACCTCCCCCGACAATGTGTTCCGCATTTTCACTTGGTATGTGATGAAACAGGATTATTCCGTGGAAAATTTCGGTTTTATCCAGATTTATAACGAGGGTAGAAAAAAATTCCTGCTTTTCCCTCTGTATGACAAACGTAATACCATCGATTATCCCAAAACGATGATTGGCAACCATAACCGCTGGTATGGCGCGGTTTATTACAAGATAATTCCCGTGAAGGAAAAGGATTTCACCTATTATACACTGTTGGGCTGGAATGGCAATAATTTGCTCACCAATCAGAAAATCATCGAGGTTTTGCATTTCAATAAAGAGAAAGTGCCGATTTTCGGAGGACGTATTTTCAAGAACTACCCCGAAAAGGTCAGCCGTGTCATCTTCGAATATTCCAAAAACGCCACGCTTCACCTCAATTACGAGCAACAGCAGTATCTGGTCAGCACGGGGAAATACAACCCCAAGACGAGAGAGGTGGAATACAGGACAATAAATTCGCCGATGATCATTTTTGACGAGTTGATCCCGATGGAGGAGGGCCTTTCCAGCGCCGCCTTCATGGTGCCCGAGTCCAGCCTGAGCCAGGGTTTCGTGGAGGAATCGGGCCGTTGGGTCTTCATGAAGAACGTGCGCGGCACTAACCCCGACAAGGTGAAGCCCGACTACCAGTATAAGCCTCGTCAAATCTATGACCCTCAAAATCATTAAATTCAGTTGATTATGAATTCTTCATTGTATCCCTTTCGTTTCCAACCTATTGTGAAAGAAAAAATCTGGGGTGGCACCCGCATTGCCCGCCTGCTTGGACGTGACACGGGCTCCATGCCATGTTGCGGTGAGAGCTGGGAGGTGTCCGGCCTTGTGGATGACGAGTCGGTGGTGACGAATGGCTTTCTGGCGGAAAACAACCTCAACGAACTTCTGGAAATTTACCTTACGGATCTGGTGGGTGAAGGGAATTATGAGAAATATGGTTTGGGATTTCCGTTGTTAATCAAATACATAGATGCGCAGGACAATCTTTCCGTGCAGGTACATCCCGACGACGAGCTGGCGCAGAAGGAGTACGGGCAGAACGGCAAGACGGAGATGTGGCATGTGCTGGATGCCGAACCGGGCAGCGGCCTCTACATCGGATTCAAGGAGAAGCTGACGCTGGAACAGGTCGAGAACGCCGTGGACAGTGGCGTGCTGGCCGAACTGCTGCGCTTCTATCCGGTGTGCCCCGGCGACACGTTCATGATTCCGGCAGGCACAGTCCACGCCATCGGTAAGGGCGTCCTCCTTGCGGAAATCCAGCAGCCCTCCGACATCACCTTCCGCCTCTTCGACTGGAACAGGGTGGACGACGAGGGCAATTCCCGCGAACTCCACGTGGAGGAGGCCTTGAAAGCCATCCGTCTGGAAGAGAATCTCGGCGAGTTCAAGATCGCGTATGAACCCAAGAAAAATGCACCCGTAAGCCTCGTCCGTTCCCAGTATTTTAATGTGAGCCGGTTGGATCTGGATTGTTCTTGGACGAAGAATTTGGTGACGTTGGACTCTTTTGTGATTTATATGTGTATGGAGGGTCGGGCTGGCATGCGCTTTGACGGCGGTGAAGAAACGATGAACAAGGGCGATGTGCTGTTAGTGCCCGCCGACATGCAGGAAATCACGCTGGTGCCGGCTCCGACGGCAAGCCTGTTGGAAATCTACTGTTAAATGGCCTCCTTTCAGTTCAGGAAATTTGTGTTGGAACACGACCGTAGCACGATGAAAATCGGCACGGATGCGGTGCTGTTGTCGGCGCTGACCGATGTGCGGGATGCGCAGTCGCTGCTTGACATTGGCTGCGGCTGCGGGGTGGTGGCCTTTTGTGTGGCTCAAAAAATGGTCCGGCAGGGCGTGTCTGCGCATATCTGCGGTGTGGATGCCGATGCCGATTCCGTGGCGGAGGCGCAGCAGAATGCCCTTGCTTACCCGCTGCTTTCTGCGGGCAGTTTCCAGTTTGTGCATGGCCGTATTCAGGATTTCGCCCGAATGGATGTCGCTCCGGAATTTGATTTGATAGTCAGCAACCCGCCTTTTTACCATCGGGATCTGAAACCCTCGGAACCCTCCCGATTGAAAAGCCGTCACGGTGACGGACAGCTCTCGTTCGAGGAGCTGGTGGATTGTGTGCGGCGGCTCATGTGTGCCGATGGACGTTTTGTCTTGATATTGCCTCCGGTGGAAGGAGAGGCGTTTGATGCTGTGGCGCGTGCGGCAGGATTGTGTTGCAGCGCACGCACGTTCGTGCGGCCCACCGTCAAAAAACCAGTCCATCGGGTAGTGTGTGAATATGGGTGGCAACCGTCAGATTGCAAGGAATATACGTTGACAATCCGCGATGAACAGAGTGCCTATACGGATGAATATCTGGCTCTGGTGAAGCCGTATTTGCTGCTCTCATCGAAGGCCTGAATGTCGGTTATAGCTATAAAATTACATTTTATTCACCTTATCGGGGTAAAATGAAACAAAAAGAAAAAATAAAGGGTAATGTGGAATCGGACTTTATTTATAAGTTTTTTTCGTTATTTTTGCTCCCTGTAAAAAGTGGGAGGTACGCGGGAAAAGGTGGAGTTTTTAAATAGAGAAACAGGCGCATGAGGAAGGTTCTATTCTCGTTTTTTTTATGTCTGACGGGTATGATGTTGTGGGCGCAGTCTTCAGTGCGTCCGCAGTGTGATATCATGTTGGCCATCGGGGCCAGTTCTGCATTGGAAAAGGTATCGAATCCGGTTTGGTTGGAGGTGTATTCCGACGACGCGAAGGAGCCGTTTTACCGGTTTTACAGGGAGAATGGTGATGTGTATAGTGAGACAGTGCATCTTTCCGCGACGGAAGGTATGACGCTGCATTTTGTCTGGAATGAACCGGACAAGGTTCACCATAGTGGCTGGTTCATCATTTTCGACTCGGATGCCAATGTGATTTTCGAGAAAGAGAAGCACAAATATATCCGTGACGGGAAGGTGTTAACCTACACCGTACATTGTGGAACGCATGTGGTGCCAGAAATTCCACAGAGTGTTTTGCAAAAAGAACCTTCTCAGAGTAATTCGCAAAACAAAAAGAAAAATAACAGGAAATAGCAGGAATGTGAGAAAAGAGGGAATGTACAACTGCAAGAAGACGTGTGATATGATTCTAATGACTATGAAAAAGTTGATGTTGAGAACGATACAGATGTTCGTCGTATTCTGTTTGGTGCTGGGTGCATATCAGACATCGGTGGCACAGGATAACATGGCAAGAAATGCCGTCTATGTTCGCTACGTACCTGTAAAGGATGGACCCCGGAAAATACGGGCCAAGGACCCGACCGGGTATAAGACCCGAATTGACAGCCGTTATACAATTGTGGATAATAGTATTATTGACCGTCTGAAACGGAAGAGTAGTGTTTCTTTTTGGTATGAGATTCTTCCGAGTGATACGGCAAGACATTTTGTGGTAAAGGCCAAAACCAGGCGCAATTCCTTTGGATTCACAAGTTCGTATTATTTTTATGGGAGGATGCCAAAGCAAAATGACTGGATTCAGGGTTCGTATGCAGCGGATTTTGATGACGTTTCATATCGTATGACGGACTTTTCGGCGGGGTTGTATTTGGCGCATCAGCTGTTTGCGACGGACCGGCATCGCCTCAGTCTGGAACTGGCCGCAGGCTATCGTCAGACAAAACAATCTTTTGAAGCCGGACGTTATTCTACCACGTATATTGCGCGTGACCCGGATGGTGTGGCGTATGTGCGTCAGGTTGAAGTCTCAAATTACAACGAAACCCAATTCAGGAGATCTGTTTCGGTACCGATAGGCTTGCGCTATGATGGATTTGCATTAAAATTCATGTCCCTTTTTGTCGGATGTGGTTTGCAAAATGATTTTACCTTTCAGCAGATTTTTAACGCTTCTGGGAATATCCATTGCTCGGGACAATACGGGGATGAATATTCTAATGTCGTGATGGACCAGAACGGACAATACGATTTCGGCAGTTTCCCGAACAATCGTTTCAGACCGGAAGCCACGGGGAAGGTGCAATATTCCATGTATGGCTATGGCACGGCGGGTCTTCAATTTTTCATCGGGAAAACCATTTCCCTCGAAGTCGCTGGGTTGTACCATTACATGTTGTACACAGACTTGGTGAAAACGGCAGGTTCGAATTTTCGGTTGGTCAGTTCCGCCTACAAACACCAGAGCATGATGTCAGTTCTCTCACCGTTTATGTCTCACCGGTGGGGAATTAATGCGAAATTGAAGTTTAATTTTAAATAAAGAAGTGAAAAACAGGCTTTGGTCACGCTTTCGCTGTGGCCTCCGTGCTGGACTTTTGCTTGTGCGGTGTGGCGTCTGTGAATATTTTGCGCTGGGAGAAGAGCAGTGCAGCGGCCAACAAGGCCCCCATGACATCCGAAATGGTGCAGGCTGCCCACACGCCCGTCAGCCCGTTTAGCTCGTGGTTGGTGAAAATGACAGGCATGATGAAAGCTAACGGCAGCAGGAAAATCATCTGTCTTGACAGACTCGTCACGATGGCAATCCAAGGCTTGTCAATGGATTGGAAGAAAGTGGAGTTCACGATGGTGAAACCGATTAACGGGAACATTACCATGAGAAAGCGCATGGCTGGGACGCCGAGGCGGATAAGGTCGCGGTCGGAGGTGAAAATCTTTACCATGGTGGCGGGGAAGATACAGGAGACAAGGCTGCCGACAACGCCGATGATAAAACATATCTTCAAGGTCAGCACAAACACATGCTTGAGGCGGTCGGTGTGACCGGCTCCGTAGTTGTAGCCGGCGATGGGCTGCATTCCCTGGCAGATGCCGATGAAGAGCATCACCATAAGGCTGGCGAAGGTGTTCACGATGCCGTAGATGCCCACGGCCAGGTCGCCGCCGTAGTGCAACAGCTGGTTGTTCAGCATGGCCACCACAAAGGAGGCGCACACGTTCATCAGGAACGGACTCATCCCGATAAGCGTTATGTTCTTGAAAATGTATCCTTTAGGTTGCCATGCATGGGCTTTGAACCGAATGAAGGAGGTTGGCTGGACAAAATGCAGAATGGCAATTAATGCCGTGATTGTCATGGAGATGGTGGTGGCCCATGCCGCCCCCGCGATGCCCAGTCCCAAACCGAAAATGAAAATGGGGTCCAGAATCATGTTGAGGACAGCCCCGCCCACCATGATGAACATCGACTTCAAGGGGTAGCCGGAGGCACGGATAAGACCGGTGAGGTTAAACATCATGGTAGTGAAGAACATGCCGGGCAGCACGATGTACATGTATTCGCGAGCGTAGGAAAGTGTCTGCGCCGTGGCTCCGAAACTGGTCAGGATACGGTCCATGAACAAATATCCGAAGGTGACGAACATACAACCGATGATGATGGTGTAAATCATACTGTTGCCCAAAATCTTCTCCGCCCAGCGGACATCCTTCTGACCTAACACGATGGACATGCGGGAGGAGGATCCCACGCCTATCAGGGAACCGAAAGCGTGGATGATGTTCATGAGGGGCATTGTGATGGCCAGACCGGCGATGGCCAATGCGCCCACTCCGTGTCCGATGAAAATGCGGTCCACAATGTTGTATATTGAGGCAATGATTTGGCTGATGACGGCTGGCAGAGCATACTGCCACAAAAGATGGCCAATTCCCTCGGTTTCCAATTCTTTGGTATGGTCTATTTCTTCCACGTTTTTCGTTTATTAGTCAGCAAAAGTAAAAAAATGTCGGCTATATTTGTCTAATTGTTTTTGGGGACCAAGGCGATACGGAAGCCGCAGTCCTCGTAACGTGAATGGATGCTGCCGCGGTCGCGGTAGGCACAGCGGTTGTACGGTGCCGAAAAGCTCCAGCTGCCACCCCGTTGCACGCGGTAGCTGCCTTCCTGCACATTCAGCGGGTTGTTCCATTCCGTATTGGTTGAGTAGAAACTTTCGTCGTACCAGTCTTCGCACCATTCCCATACGTTGCCGCTCATGTCGAAAATGCCCAGTTCGTTGGCCGTTTTTGTCCGGACGTCGTGGGTGCGCTGGTTGCTGTTGTCATAGCTCCATGCAATCAATGCCAGATTGTTGCCGCCGGAATAGCGTGTGCCGACACTCTTCATGCCACCGCGGGCGGCGTATTCCCATTGGGCCTCACTGGGCAGGGCGAAACGGTAACCCTCCGGAAGCTCTTTGGCCAGATATTTGTTCAGACGGATGATGAAACGACGGCACTCCTCCCAACTTACACGCTCCACCGGAAGCAGGTTGCCCTTCCAGTAGCTCGGGTTGTTGTCACGTCCCATCACGGCCATCCACTGCGCTTGCGTGATTTCCGTCTCGCCGATATAGAAGTCCGCTAATGACACGGAATGAGAGGGCACTTCTGTGGTCCGACAGCTGTCGTCCCTTTCGGTAGTGCAGCCTAATTGCAGATTCCCACCTTTCACGAACACCATCTTTATCGGAACATTGTTCACGTGGAATATGCGGTTGCCCGTAACTTGCGTCTGCGCCGGAAGCGTTCCCGCACATGTGGCAATCAGGACGAAAAGGCTCAACACTGCTACTCCCCGTTTTATATTTGAAATGTTTTTCATTACTGTTTTGCTAATTAATAATTGTTATAAAACATCAATTAATCCGTTTGCTTTTTGAGGCTTTTGTTTTAAAACGAATATTTCACATGTAACAAGATCTTCCATGTGGACGCGAGGTTGTTATAAGCCTGCCAGGTGGGTTGGGTGAAAGTGTATTCACCACCGTCGTATCTGAGCAACACATTGTTGTCAAGAACCTTATAGGTGCCCCATCGGCTGCAGAACAGGTTGGTGAGGTTATGGATGTCAACACCCACTTCAAGGCATTGCCGACGGCCGGAAACTTTGAAGTAGAAATCTTGGGCAACCTTGAAATTGATGCGGTTGATCCATGGGGCCACACCGCCATTGCGTTTGGAATACTCGCCCCGGTGCTTGCTCAAGTAGCGGTCGCTGTTGATGTAATTCTCAAATGCAATGCGGTTCTCTTCGGAGGAGAAGGGCATTCCGGCCAGCTCTTCAGACGTGGGGATGTACATCAGCTGAGGAGCGCCTAACCCGCTGACATTGTTGATGAGATAGGAGTAGCGGGTGATGAAGTTCCCTCCGTAGATGCCCATGTTAAGGCCTTCATAGAAGATTCCGATCTTGGTGGCGGCGAGATTCCCCTCCTTGATGGAGTAGCCAAGGCCTGCAATCACACGATGCGGCGGCACGTATGCAGAATAACCCAGTTCGGGGCTGTTGCAGTCGTTGACGTTCGGGTTGTAGGCGAGCGCTGAAACCTGGTCGCTCATACCGTCAGTGATGTTTTGGGCATAGCTGAAGGTGTAGGCGGCCATAAGGTCGAGGCCGAAGCGGAAATTCTTGGTTAACTGGGCGGAAAGGGAAAAATATTGCCCGTGGATATTATTCACATTGTGCAGATAATAGCCGCTCATGATATCCCCATTCCGGTTCTGGATGTTTTCACTTGCATAGTGTGTGCGTCCGTCAGGCTCGCCGGGCAACTCGCAGGTGCCGTCTTCTTTGTAACCCAGTATGGTTGAATATATGTCGTTGAGTTTGAATGAGTATATGCCTTCAAGGGTGGCTTTGATGTCGCCGGGGATGATAATGTCAAGAGCGAGGGAGGTCTTCCAACTTGTCGGCATCTTCAGTTTCCTGTCCAAAATGGTGGCGTAGGTCGGGGCGGCAAGTTCCTGTTGACCGGAATAGACGCTGTTGATGATTTCTTCCCTGTTTGGGCTGAATTCCACCACCTCGGCTAAAGTGCTTTTGTTGGCAATGTATTGGTATTGCAGACAGTTTGAATTTCCTAGAGCGCTGACTATCCATACATTCGGGATGCGACCGGTGAAAAGGCCTGTTCCTCCACGCAGGATGAGCTTGCGCTTGTGGGTGATGTCCCAATTGAAACCGACACGAGGCGAGATGTTCACGTTCGCTTTAGGATAGTCGGCAGTACTGAGGCCGACATAGGAACTGTTAGGATTTGCGGCGACAATCTGGTCGAATTCGGCATTCCGGTTTTCGTGTAAGAAGCGGATAATGGGGATTTCCAAACGCAGACCCGCCGTAAGTTTGAAGAATTTGCTGATGTCCATTTCGTCTTGCGCATAGAAGGACATCTGAACGTGGTTGAAAGTGGGGAAAACCTGTTCCGCGGGGGTGTCACTGTTGGCGTGGGTGATCATAAACATCGAAGGGCCGGCATCTCCCACATTGTTCACATCATTGAGAAATGACTGCCAGGAGTCATAGACGTACCAACCGGCACCACCCTGCATAAAACCGTTTACAATATTGTTCCATTCAAGCTGTGCACCGGCGAGAATGGAGTGGATGCCAGTCTTATAGGTGAACTCGTCGGTGGCATTGAGGGTGTGGACACGGCGCAGGTTCCCGTATGTGAAAGGATCAGGTCCAAAGGTGGTGAAGAATGCTAACTGCTTGCCTCCATTCGCATCAATGTAAGGCTCTAAGATGTCCACGGTCGGGAAGTCTCCGCCCATGAAGGTGCGCGGCTCGTTCTGAAGCGACCAGGTAAGGCGGAACATGTTGCCGCTCCGCTCGTTCAGCAGTCGGGTGTTCAGTTCGGCAGCAATGGTGGTGAAATCCAAAATCTGGCTATAACGCACCGATTCGAAGGGCATCGCGTATTGCGAGGTGCGTCCGGACGTGTAGCGGTTTAATGTGTATGTGCCGTCTTCGGTGGTGATTTCGATGTTGTCGCCACTCAGCGGACTCATGGAGGAGGCTCCGGGTTTGGATTCGGCGACATGGGTGTGGCTCACCCGGATGTGGAACAGGTTGTATTCGTTGATACGCCAGTCCAAACGGGCGAAAAGCTTATAGTCGGGAGACTCGATGGAATAGTTTTGGTAGCGGCCGGGGTCGTAGCCGAACTTGTCGTTCAGGAACTGCCGGATGTTATCCATCTCCGCGACGGTAGGACGGTTGTAGCCAGTGCTGCCACCGTAGCTGTAACTCTCGTCCGGACGTGCCTGGATAGAAGATCCGGCGGCATGGTCCACCGTATATTCCCCGTTAAGGAAAAGGAAGAGTTTGTTCTTGATAATGGGACCTCCCACCGTGAAACCCGTCGTGTTGTTCAAAGTGTTGGAACTTGTCAAACGGTAGTCGCCAATCTTCTTTCCCTGTAATGCACTGCCCGAGAAATAGTCATAGACGGATCCCTGCCAGATGTTGGAACCCTGTTTGGTGGTCATGTTGATGGAGCTGCCTTGGAACCCGCTGTGGCGGACGTTGAAAGGGGTGATGTTGACATCGATACGGTTGATGACTTCTAAGGAGATGGGGGTGCCTCCGGCGGGCAGACTAGACCCGATGCCGAAGGCGTTGTTGAAGCTGGCACCATCCACACAGACTATGGAACTGCGGTAGTTGCCGCCGCCGACAGAGAATCCCTCTTCGGTACTGCTGCTCTGCGGGGTGAGTCTCAGTACCTTATCCAGTGTACGGCCCACGTTGGGAATCATTTCCATCACGTTGGAGGTGAGATGCACACCTGCTCCCGACCGGTTGATGTTCATGGAAGATCCTCCGCTGTACACAGTCACCTCATCTAAACGCATGGACGTGGGAGGAAGTACTACATCCACAATGGCGGTCTCACCTAATGGAGCTTCCACATCCTTGACAATCATTGTTTTAAAATTAAGACGTTCCACTCTTATGGTGTATGGACCACCAGCCAGGACGTTGTTGATCACAAAGATACCCTTGTCGTTTGTGATGCCGTAGAAAGGAATCCCACTTGGATCGTACACGACGGTCACCACAGCGTTTGGCACAGGGTTCTTCCCGTCACTGACATGGCCGGTAATGGCGGCGGTGGTGACTTGGGCGGAAACGGCCAACCCACTGAAAACAATCAGAATGGTTAGCACGAAGCCCCTGATGTTGCTGCTTTTCATGCTTGAAAATCGTATAATATGTTTCATTATTTACGTTTTTAAACAAAATTAAAAGCTCCAAATACCACCGATGAGGGTATAATGGATTTATAAACGGCAAAAATACAAAAATTATAGGGACTAACAGCGCTTTATTTTGAATCTATTAAAAAATCAGTTTCCTCTCTCTTCCCAAAACTCTGCCCCTTGGATATCCAGCTCTTTCGGATCGAAGTGCGGCTCCTCGCCCTGCTTTTTGGCCTTTTCATAGTTGCGGAGCGCGCGCAGCGCCTTGGGTGACAACAGCAAGATGGCTGCAAGGTTAATCCAGGCCATAGCTCCCACGCCAATGTCGCCCAATGTCCAGGTGATGCCGCTGCTGGTCATGGAGCCTACGAATACGGCCGTGATGGTGCACACGCGCAGCACCCACACCGCAATCTTTTCACTGCGGTCATCGCCGAAGCGTTCGTCGGCACGGTCCATCGCCTCCTCTGCTTGCTCTAAGGTTTTGAGGTTCTGTTCTTTTTGGCGCATCCGTTGCAGATGCCATCTGCGGAAACGGCTGAAGAGGTAGATGAGGTTGGTCTCCGCATAGTAATAATAGGCCATGATGGTGGTGAATGCGAAGAAGAAGAGGGCTATGGACACTAAGTTGGCGGCGGCATGCTGGCCAAGGAGTGTGCTGATGGCCCCGATGGTGTAGAACACGCCGGGCTCGCCGGACGGCGCGGCTGGGTTCTGCTGCAGGTAGGTGACCATGCTCTCGCCCACCGCCGACGTCTGCACGCTGCCGATGATGTTGTAGGTCTGGCACGCCAGAATCATCATGGCGGTGGCGGTACACACTAACAGTGTGTCAATATAGACGGAAAACGCCTGCACCAAGCCCTGCTTGACAGGATGGCTCACCTTGGCAGCGGCGGCCACAATGGGGCCCGTGCCCTGTCCGGCTTCGTTGGAGTAGATGCCGCGCTTCACTCCCCAGGAGATGGTGCTGCCAAGGATGGCGGAACCTAACGGACCGGCTCCCACTGCCCCGCGCAGCATGTCGAGGAAGACACTGGGAACCAGCTGGTAATGCACGATGAGGACCACAATGGAGAGCAATATGTATAGAATGGCCATAAAAGGAGCGACAATCTGTGCCACATTGGCGATGCGCTTCACTCCCCCAATGATGACTAAGGCGAGGAACAGTGCCACGGCAAGGCCTATCACCCATGTGTTGACTCCGAAAGCCTGCGACATGGAGAGTGCGATGCCATTGCACTGTACGGGAGGCAGGAAGATACCGCAAGCCAGTGCCGTGATGACTGCAAACACACAGCCGAAGAATGTGCTACGTAACCCTTTCTCAATATAGTAAGCCGGACCGCCGCGGAACTGGCCGTGGTGGTTCTCCTTGAAGATCTGTGCAAGCGTGGCCTCCACAAAGGCGCTGCCCGCCCCGAAGAAGGCGATAACCCACATCCAGACAATGGCCCCTGGGCCGCCGAAACCGATGGCTGTGGCCACCCCGACGATGTTGCCCGTACCCACACGTCCTGACAGCGCCATCGCAAACGCCTGGAATGAGGTGATGCCCGTCTTCTGTGTCTTGTCGGTGCTGAACAGCAGGCGGCACATCTCGCCGAAACGACGCACCTGCACGAAGCGCGTGCGCAAGGAGAAATAGAGCGCCGACAGCAGGCACAAGCCCACCAAAGCCGGACTCCATATCCAGCTGTACAGGGTCTCAATGAATAAGGTTATATGTGAAACGTCTAATAGAAGCATGTTCAAAATCTTTTAGGGAAAAAAACTGCATAAGCTGAGTTCCAAGCAGGTTTGCCTTTTGCAGGCGCAAAGATACGCATTTTTGCACTAAATGAAACTATGAAAAATGGATATGACACGCTGCTTTTTCACTCCTTTTTTCGAAATGCACGCGGACTCACACCCATTTCCCGACGGAAAAAAGTGCCGAAATGGCTCTGATTGCGGAAGCCGAGGCGGTCGGTGATCTGCTGCACGGGCAAAGCGGTCGTCAGCAGCAGCAACTTTGCCTGACGGATGAGATTGTATGTGATGCACTCGCCCGCACTTCTGCCTGTCACCTGTTTCACCACATTGGCGATGTACTTGGGCGTGAGGCACATCTCGTTGGCGTACCAGTCGATGGAATGATGCTCATGGCAATGCCGCTCAACTAAGGCAAGGAACTTTCCCGTCAGCTCCTCCGGACGGGAAATTGTGTAGAGTGAGGAGAAGGATTTGTCGTATAGGCCGTAAACGAAATAAACCATTGAGCGCACCAGATCAAGGGCCACTTCGCGAGTGTTGTTCCCGTCAGGCATTTGGATGACTTCTCCTAACAAATCAAAATAGTGCAAGATAACCCTCATCTGCTGTTCCGTCAGCTGGAAAACGGGACGCATATAAGCCCGGATGTGCGCGTCGCCGGAAAGATTCAAATGCAGGTCTTCTCCGAATTGCGGCGAAAAACTCAACACATATTGCAGATGGTCCTCGCTTGCACTCACCACCTTGATGGGTTGGTTGATCAGGGTGGATGAGAAACAGGGAGCTTCAATATTGTATGACAAATGGTTGATATTGGCGGTCATACGCCCTCGTATATGAAGATTCAGGGCATAAACGGCGGTCTGGAAATACTCAGGAAGCAGTTCAGCCGACCCTTCAATCACAGTCAGTCGCACATCGTCGCCAAGGCCGATCTGGCTTGTCGTATTGTCAATTTCCTGCAATATGGGCAGTTCGTGGGAAGGATGTGTGATGGGCATAACGTACAATAATGAATCATTTTCCAAGTGCAAAAGTACATTTTTTCCAACACACTTGATTGTGATCAATGTGGAAAATAGAACAAAAATAATTACTCCAGCAACAGCATTTGTTCTATTGAATATTGTACTTTTGCATTCCCTTTATTGCAACTATATTAATTAAATTCATAATATTATGAAAAGACTATTTACGCTTGCCCTTCTGTCGCTGATCTGCTTCTGCGCAGTGGCACAAACCGTTACGTTCACTGGCCGTGATGCCAGCAACCGTTATGTCCAGCTTAATCGCGTGGTTATCACCAACCACACCAAAGGCTGGCAGGAGACCATTTTTTGGCCCGACACTACCTTAATGAAATCGCTGGCCACGCAGAAAAATGTCACCGGCATTGATGAATTTGTCGAAAACGGCGGTTTTGTTCTGTCGCAGAACAATCCGAACCCGTTCAACGCCACCACGGACGTTTATCTTAACGTGGCGGAGAAAGGCATCGTGACGCTGATGATTGCCGACATGAACGGACGCGTTGTCCGGTCAGAGGAATATGCGTCCCAATCAGGTGTCCACCATTTCCGTGTAAGCCTTGCCAATGCGGGCATGTACGTGATGAGCGCCCGCCAGAATGGCAAAACATCCTCCATCAAGATGATGTGCAACGAAGGATGTGGTGCAGATAAGATTGTAAAACAAGGATTCGTGGAGACGAATAATGATTTTTCAAACGAAAAGAACCACAGTCAGAACATCGGTGACCAAATGGAGTATGTGGGATACGCCACCATTGACGGCATCGAGATGGAAAGTCGGCACATAACCAAGTTGCAAGCCACTTCGCAGACGTTTGTCCTGCAGTTCGCTAAGATTCCGTACAAGATGGAGAAGACATCCTCGGCGGTGAACAATTCGGAACCTTTCCGTGTGGCTCTGTCGTTGAGCCCCTTCTCTTTGAATCAGTTCGAAAAGGGATACAAATTCAATATCGGCGACAGGACCGCCACCACTCCGGAAGAGTTGCAGGCCATCTATCGCGATCTCGGTTCCACAGAGATGTATGTGCGTATTGCCACCAAACGCCATAAAACGGCCGAGGATGTCACCGATGGTGAACCGGACGAGAACGCCAATGTCCACACGTTCGATCAGGGTGTCGAGTTGTGTCGGATTGCAGCCGCGTTGAACATTCCCATCAACCCGGAAATTATGTGCGCTTACACCTACATGGACATGGATAAGCAGCAGGCTCCGCGCTTTGAAGAGTATCCGGAGTTCAACTATCTGATGAACGATAATAAATGGGAGGAGCTGACATTGGATGAAATCTGCAATGTACTTGAAGAATACGGTGCGTTTGTGGCCGAAGCGATTCTGCAAACCGGCTGTACGGTGAACAATTGGAATCTCGGCAACGAGGCCAACTTCGGTTTTGCCGGTATCAGCATGGGTCTGAAGACGGCTGTGGACCCCAAACTGGAAAAGGCCGGAACCCTCAAGAAATACACGGCTCCTGTGTTTGCACGCGGCTGGCTCAAGAAACATGTTTGGAAACATGATGCCCAAGCCTACGCGGCAGTGAAACGGGGCATTTTGAAAGCCTACGCAAAGTTGGGCATTGACGCTTCCAATGTCAAATTCTCAACGCATGTGGCCACAGTGGTCTTCCCGGCGGGATGCACGGCAAAGTTCTTCAAATTCATGAAGGAGAACGGTTACGAGATGGAGACAGCCGGCATCAGCTATTATCCCAGCGCCCCGTCCATGGCAGTGAATAAAAAGGCGCTCCTGAAGAAAACCATCAAGAAGATTAACAAGAAATGCGGTCTTCCCGTGTTTATCGGCGAGTTCTCTTATCCGTCAGGCAAGATGGACGGGCCTTTTGCCGGATGGAATAAGAAGGTAAGAGGTTACAAGCATGACCAGCAGGGTCAGGCTAACATCTATGCCGATGTGATGAAATGGGGCATGGCCAACGGGATGGCCGGCATCCGCTACTGGGCTCCGGATTATGAAGGCTGGTATGCCATGTCGATGTTTGAATTTTCCAACAAAGTGGGTACGGCCAAGACCATCCTGTTGAACCACAAGGATATTATCGGAAGATAGACCTTGGCGCAATAAAAAAGAAAAGGCTGACATCATTTGTCAGCCTTTTCTTTTTTAGCAGGGGATGAGAGAATCGAACTCCCATCTGCGGTTTTGGAGACCGTCATTCTACCATTAAACTAATCCCCTGTAAAAGAAAGGGCATTATTGCAATGCCCTTTCCCGATTGTTTGTCAAATCGATTCCTTTAGTCAAGGATTTCAGTCACCTGACCGGCACCGACTGTACGACCACCTTCGCGGATAGCGAAACGGAGGTTCATGTTCAGAGCGATTTCGGAGAGCAGTTGGACATCGATTTCGACGTTATCACCAGGCATACACATTTCAACGCCAGCAGGCAGTGTGATAGCACCGGTAACATCCGTTGTACGGAAGTAGAATTGAGGACGATAGTTGTTGCCAAACGGGGTGTGACGACCGCCTTCTTCTTTCTTCAAAACGTAAACAGAAGCTTTGAAGTGTTTGTGCGGATGGATGGAACCCGGTTTTGCGATAACCATACCACGACGGATTTCATCTTTGTCGATACCACGGAGCAACAGACCTACGTTATCACCAGCTTCACCTTCGTCGAGGATCTTGCGGAACATTTCCACACCCGTGACGACGGATTTGAGCTTCTCAGCACCCATACCGATGATGTCAACAGGATCAGAGGTGTGGATGACACCCGTTTCGATACGACCAGTGGCAACCGTACCACGACCGGTGATGGAGAACACGTCTTCCACAGGCATGAGGAAGTCTTTATCCACGTCACGCGGAGGCAGCGGAATCCAAGTGTCAACAGCGTTCATGAGTTCCATGATTTTCTCAACCCACTTCGGTTCGAGGTTCAAGCCACCAAGAGCGGAACCGCGGATAACGGGCGTATTGTCGCCGTCGAAACCGTAGAAGGAGAGGAGGTCACGGATTTCCATTTCAACGAGGTCGAGCAACTCGGGGTCGTCAACCAAGTCAACTTTGTTCATGAAAACCACCATTCTCGGCACACCGACCTGTTTTGCCAACAGGATGTGCTCACGAGTCTGAGGCATCGGACCGTCGGTAGCAGCCACAACGAGGATAGCACCATCCATCTGGGCAGCACCCGTTACCATGTTCTTCACATAGTCGGCGTGACCCGGACAGTCAACGTGTGCATAGTGACGCGTAGCGGTTTGGTATTCAATGTGAGCGGTGTTGATGGTGATACCACGCTCTTTCTCTTCCGGAGCGTTATCAATAGAATCGAATGATCTAACTTCAGAAAGACCCTGGTTGGCCAACACGGTGGTGATGGCGGCGGTTAAGGTCGTTTTACCGTGGTCAATGTGACCGATGGTTCCCACGTTAACGTGGGGTTTAGTACGTTCAAATTTTTCTTTTGCCATTTTCTTATAAATTAATGATTAATTTTTAACCTGAAAGTTTTCAAATGGAGCCGTTGACGAGAGTTGAACTCGTGACCCCCTCCTTACCAAGGAGGTACTCTACCACTGAGCTACAACGGCTTTTCATAATGATAAAGAACGGGTCCCGTAGCGGGACACTTTCGGCTGGCAAAAATACATTATTTTTTCAAATGGAGGACCTTTTTGCCGTATTTTTTTTATTTGCTATGTAATTTATTGATAACCAATCTTAAACTATTCCTCCAATAGGGTATGTTCCATCCAAATTCGGTCTTGATTTTACGCAGATTGAAGACAGAATAGGCAGGTCTTGGCGCTTTTGCGGGATATTCTGAGGTGAAAATGGACTCTACTCGACAGGTCAGTCCGGCCATCTCCATGATGGCGTGGGTGAAATCGAACCAGCTGATGCTGCCCTCGTTGGCGAAATGGTACAGCTGAACTCCGTTCTTGCCGCGGTTCACCTCCACAGCCTTGAGGATGACGGCGGCCAAGTCACCGGCATACGTGGGTCCGCCGATTTGGTCGCACACCACCGACACGCTTTCCCGCTCCTGACCGAGCTTCAGCATCGTCTTCACAAAGTTGTGCCCATATTCGGAATAGAGCCAAGAGGTGCGGATAATGGTCGCAGAGCATTCCGATTGCCGTATGGCCTCTTCGCCGGCGGCCTTCGACTTGCCATAAACGGAGATGGGCGCCATCGGTTCCTCGATGGAGTAGGGGTGGCAGCTTTCGCCCGAAAAGACATAGTCGGTGGAGATATGCACCAAGTAGGCGTTATGTTGGCGGGCGATGTTGGCGAGATTGGCTACGGCCTCGCGGTTGATGGCGTAGGCCATCTCAATGTCGTCTTCCGCGCGGTCCACTGCCGTGTAGGCTGCCGCATTGATGATCACGTCAATGGCGTGCGTCCGCACGAAAGCCTCTGTCTGATCAGGTTGGCAGATGTCCAACGTGTCCACATCGGTGAAGAAAAATGCCCACTCAGGCCTCCCCGCAGACAGATCCTGCAGGCATCGGCCCAATTGGCCGTTGGCTCCGGTGACTAATATATTCATATTGTGTAATGTCTTTTGTGATTCTTTGTCGGCGGCGAGTTATCGTTTTAAGCCGTTCCGCCCGATACACTCGTAGTGGATGTCTAATTGTCGCATTTCGGCGGGATCGTACTGGTTGCGCCCGTCGAAGATGACGGCACTGCGCATGAGGCGTTTCAGCTTCTGCATGTCGATGGCCCGGAACTCGCTCCATTCGGTCACCAACAGGAGTGCATCGGAGTTGGTGAGGGCGCTGTATATGTCGTCGCAGTATTCGACTTTGTTGCCGACTCGGCGGAAACACTCTTCCATGGCTACGGGATCGTAGGCTTTGATGCGGCAATTGGCCTCCGACAGTTTGTCGATGAGCACTAAGGACGGAGCCTCACGCATGTCGTCAGTGTTGGGTTTGAAAGCCAACCCCAAAAGAGTGACGGTCTTGCCGACGAGTTCTCCGGAGTAGTAGCGGTGGAGTTTTTCGAAGAGAACGCTCTTCTGCTTGTCGTTCACCCGTTCCACCGCCTTGAGGATTTCTAAAGAGTAGCCGTTCTGGTCGGCGGTTTTGATGAGCGCTTTCACGTCTTTCGGGAAACAGGAGCCTCCGTAGCCGGTGCCGGCGTTGAGGAACTTGCTCCCGATGCGCGTGTCGCTGCCGATGCCCTTGCGGATCATGTTTATGTCAGCTCCCACCATCTCGCACAGGTTCGCGAGGTCGTTCATGAAGCTGATGCGGGTGGCCAGCATGGCGTTGGCGGCGTACTTGGTCATCTCGGCGGAGGCAATGTCGGTGAAAATCACTGGGTGCCCGTTCTGGATGAAGGATTTGTAGATGGTGGCCATCAGATTCTGCGCTTTTTCGGAGTCTGTGCCGACCACAATACGGTCGGGACGCATGAAGTCGGCAATGGCATCACCCTCTTTGAGGAATTCCGGATTGGAAGCCACGTCAAAGTCGATGTCAGCATTGCGGAGTTCCAGTTCCTCCCGTATGGCTTTGCGCACTTTGTCGGCGGTGCCCACGGGCACCGTGCTCTTGGTGACCACCAATTTGTATTCGTGCATGTTGCGGCCCACTTCGCGGGCTACATTGAGCACATATTGTAGGTCGGCGCTACCGTCTTCGTCGGGCGGCGTGCCCACGGCGGAGAAGATGACGGTGACATCGTCCAACACTTCGGCGAGGCTGGTGGTGAAATGCAGGCGGCCTTTGGAGATGTTGCGCTCTAAAAGGTCGTCAATGCCCGGCTCGTAAATGGTGGCCTTCCCCGTCCGGAGCGCTTCGATTTTCCGTTCGTCAATATCCACGCAGGTGACATCAAAGCCCACCTCGGCGAGGCAGGTGCCCGTCACCAATCCCACATATCCGGTTCCGACAATGGCTATTTTCATCATATATTTTAATTTAATTCAGTGGATTCTCTAAATGAAGGCACGTAAGCCTGTTTGAAACCAGCCTCGTGCAAATGTTTGGCATAGACCTTGCGGACATCGGCCTCGCCGTGAACAACAAAAATCTTTTTCAGTTTCCGGTTCCCTTTCTGGCAGGAAAGATATTGGATGAGTTCCTTGTAGTCGGCGTGGCCGGAGTAGGCGTCTATTCGGGCCAAATGGGCCTTTACGGTGTATTCCTCCCCGAAAATGGAAACGACCTTGTCACCGCGCATGATCTTGGCACCCAATGTGGTAGGCGAACAGTATCCCACACACAGAATGGTTGTCTTCGGGTCTTCGATGTTGTTGGCCAGGTGATGTTTGATACGCCCGGCCTCCATCATGCCGGAGGCGGAGATGATGATGCAGGGACGATTGTGCTGGTTAAGTCTCTTGGAATCCTCCACCGTGCGCACGTAGGTCAGTTTCTCAAAGCCGAAGGGGTCCTTGGTGTTCTCCATGAATTCCCGCAGGTCGGCATTGAAGTTCTCGTCGTGCAATCGGTAGATGTTGGTGGCCGAGCAGGCGAGCGGGCTGTCCACGAAGCAGTCGATGTCGGGCAAGTCGCCAGCGAGTTTGAGCCGGTGCAGAGCATAGACGATCTCCTGCGTGCGCCCGATGGCGAACGAGGGAATCAGCAATTTGCCTAACCGTTTGGCGCAGGCGTCTTTAACCACCAGCATAAGGTCGCGGTCGGCCTCGTCGAGGGTGGTGTGCAAGCGGTTGCCGTAGGTGGACTCGGTGATGATGTAATCGGCATACGGGAACGGGACAGGGTCGGGCAGTATGCGTTTGTTGTAGCGCCCCACATCGCCGGTGTAGCAGAGTGTACGCGTTTTCCGCCCCTCCTTGAAGGTGATGTAGATGGCTCCGCTGCCCAGCATGTGCCCGGTTTCGTAGAAACAGATGGAGACATCCGGCGTGATGTTGAAGGTGAGCTCGCGCGGGATACTGACAAACTGCGTCATGCACTCGGCGGCATCCTTTTCCGTATAAATCGGTTCAATAGGCTCCTTCCCGATGCGGTCCGTTTTTTTATTGAACTGTTTGGCGTCAGCCTCCTGAATGCGCCCTGAGTCGGCCAACATGATGGCACATAGATCACGGGTGGCCGGCGTGCAGAACACCTTGCCGCGGAATCCGAGTTTGTAAATGTACGGAATCAGACCGGAATGGTCGATGTGTGCGTGCGACAACAGCAGGAAATCCACGGACTTCGGGTCGAAACCCAAATCACGGTTCATGCCGTCGGTCTCTAAGCCCTTGCCTTGGTACATACCGCAGTCCAAGAGGATCTTAATTCCTTTTTTGGTGGTGAGCATGAATTTGCTGCCCGTCACTTCTTCAGTGGCACCTAAAAAGTCTAATGTCATAATGGATAATGGTTTTATTCAGTCTCTTTGACAGGCCACACATTGCGCCATCCGTAGAAATAGCCGATGTGGAATCGTGCGGCGAAATAATACACGACATGTCTCAGTTTCCCAAACGGAAAGTAGAGGAAGAGCAAGATGCACACTATATAATATAATATGTGGATGCAATGGCTTGCGGGAAAAAACAGATACAGCATGGTGGCCAACTGGAAAGTGGAGGTCAGGAAGTTGGAAATGAAATCGTCGGGATTCGAAAGCGGCTTGAGGTCTTTGGAAACGGCACGCTTCACAAACAGCATGTACCCGCAGAAGCAGGTGACAATTAACAGGATAGGGATGATGAGATGTATGCGGTCGGGACCGCTGATCCATCGGTTGAAAAAGGGAAAGAAGGAGAGCACGAACACCAGCAGGGAGGTGAAGATGCCCACGTGAAACAGCATCCCCGTGGCGTACGACGGCAAATGCAGGTAGGCCGACTCCTTGTTCTTCGGCAGCATGGCCGTGGTGTTGGCATACAGCACACCCTTCTCCGTGTTCCCGCTCTTTTCTGACAGGTCATTAGGCTTCCCTAATTTCACGATTCGGATGAAAAACACCAACAAGCTGCCGAAACAGAAAAGCACGGCAGCCAGGGCAATGTATTGAATGGCGGACATGGCAAGTCGTTTTTGAGGAATCGTTATACGCAACCTTCGGGTTTAGGCAGGCCAGCCACGCGGCAGGCTCCTCTGGCAGGACCCAGCGGGAAGAGTTCATAAATCTCTTTCAGTTTGAGACCTGACGTCTTGCAGATGACGCGTACCATCGGGGCGATGCCTTTTTCCTCGTAGTTCTCGCGGATGCAGTGCAGAATCTTCCAGTGGTTTTCCGTCAGTTCGTTGATGCCGTCAGCCTTGGCAATCTCCGCTGCCAGACCTTCGGTCCATTCTTCCGGCTTCAGCATGAAGCCGTCACCGTCAAGCTCGAAGCTTTTTCCTTGATATTCGATATTGGCCATAATAAATGTGTTTTATAAAACAGCTGCAAAAATACGAAAAATATCGGAACGGGACAACGTTGTACCATACCTGTAGTTTTTGTACTTTTGCACCCTGAATCGGAAATATATGGACATACTTGAAATCATCGGCGCCTGCATTGGCCTGCTTTATCTGGTGTTAGAGTATAAGGCCAACGTGTGGTTGTGGCCTGTGGGCATTGTGATGTCCCTCTTCTATGTGGTGATTTTTTTCCACGGCAAGTTCTATGCCGATGCGGCGGTGTATCTTTATTACATCGGGGCCAATGTGTATGGCCTCGCCGCTTGGCTCCGGAGCAAAGACCAATCGGATATGGCTGCTCCCGTTCGCATCGTGCATACTCCGAAACGACAGATTCTGCCGCTGGCACTTGTGTCAGTCGCCCTGTGGATGATTATTTTTCTGGTTTTGAGAACCTTCACCGACAGTCCCATACCCTGGGGTGATGCGTTTACCACCTCGCTCAGCGTGGTGGCCATGTGGATGCTCGCCCAAAAGCAGTTGGAACAATGGTTGCTCTGGGTGGTGGTCAATGCGGTGTCGCTGTGCCTGTACGTGTGGAAAGGCCTGTACCCCACCTCCGTGCTGTATGTGGTCTATACTGTTGTGGCCGTGTTGGGCTATTTTAAATGGAAAAAAGAGATGGAGACTACGGATGTGTGGAAAGATAATGCCGAATGATTCCTTCTGGGTCGCGGATGCTTTTCTGCAACCATTGGAAATACAGGATTTCATGCTCTTCATCCGTGAGATGCCAGTTTACATCCGAATGACGGAGACGCTCGGAAAAGTTGGACAGGATGATGGCCGCCGAGTTTGAGATGTTGAAACTCTCCGTGAAACCATACATCGGAATCAGGGCGTTGCAGTCGGCATATTGCACGGCCTCTTCTGAAAGCCCGGTCAGTTCTGTGCCGAAAAGAAAGGCGGTCTTGTTTTCCACGGACAGGTCATGGATGGTGGTTTTCTTCTCGTCAGGAAGTGTGGCCACGACGGTGTAACCTCTGGCGTGAAGGTCGTCAATACATTGTTTCATGTTGTGCTCCGCGTGCGGGTAGTGGTGCAGCGTAAGCCACTTGTCTGCCCCCATGCTGATGTCCTTGTGGATTTCGAACTCGTTGCGGTTTTCCACAATGTAGGCATCCTGGATACCGTAGCACTCGCAACTGCGCATCACGGCGCTGATGTTCTGCGTCTGGTACAGGTCCTCTAACACCACCGTGATGTGCCGTGTGCGGTTGCGCAAGACTTCCCGCAGCCGGACCTTGCGTTCGTCAGTGACAAATTGCTCCAGATGTTCAATGAGCGCTCTTCGTAGTTCGGGATTGTATGTTTCTGTCATATTGCTGGAGTTGTAAAAAAGAAAAAGCCCTTGAAAAAGGGCTTTTCCGATAATTCTGGATGACTATTTCAAGTTAGCCAGTTTGGCACCTGCTTTGAATTTCACAACATTCTTTGCGGGAATCTTGATGGCTTTCTTGGTTCTGGGGTTCAGACCTTTTCTGGCTTCACGTTTTTTCACTTGGAAAGTACCGAAACCAACCAGGGAGATCTTGTCACCTTTTTTGAGGGCCTCGCCCGTTGCACACATGAAAGCGTCCAAAGCGCCTTTAGCTTGAACTTTGGTCAAACCGGCTTTTTCAGCCATTGCATCGATTAATTCACTTTTATTCATACGATAAAAATTTAAGGTTTATTATGAGCAGCAAATTTATATCATTTTGTCTTGTTTTTTGCAAAAACCTTTATTTTATTGAAAACTTTTACGCGTATGTTGAAACGAATGTGTTTTATTTTCGTAAAAATACACTATTTTAAATAATCAGTGTAGTACTCTTTTCTAAATCCTTTGAGAAAATCTTCAATTCCCATTCGTTTTTTGCCCTCTAATTGTAGATTTTCAAGGTAAATTTCAAAGTTTTTAGTGGAAATTCTCATTTTTTTATCATTTTCTATCGTGATTTTGCCCGGTTTTTCCTGACTTTTCTGCTCACTAATAGAACAAGAATAGATTTTAAGGTTCAATGTCCGTCCGGGTTCGTCAGTGGATTGGGGTTGACAGACGAGTCGGGTGAAGGCGGCGGGGTAGGGACTGAGGCCGCGGATTTTGTTGTGGATGTTTTCGGCGTTGTTGTCCCAGTGGATGAGCATATCCTCTTTGAAGATCTTCGGTGCGGGTTTGAGAATCGGCACCTCGGGTTGCGGGAAGGTCTCCACAGAGCCGTTCTCCATATCGGCCAAGGTCTTGCATGCTATTTCGGCGCCGGCCACCATCAGCTTGTCGTGCAACGATCCGCCGTTATCGGTCGGGGTGATTTCCACCTCTTGCTGCCGGATGATGCGTCCGGTGTCGGTGTGCTCGTCTAAGAAGAAGGTGGTCACGCCGGTTTTTGTCTCCCCGTTGATGATGGCCCATTGGATGGGGGCCGCTCCTCGATATTGCGGGAGCAAGGAGGCGTGTACGTTGAATGTGCCTTTGGGGGGCATGGCATAGACTGCCTTGGGAAGCATGCGGAAGGCCACCACCACGAAAGCGTCGGCGGCATAGCCGCGCAATGCTTCAAGGAAGGTCTCGTCTTTGAGCTTTTCAGGTTGCAGCACAGGAAGCCCGTGTTCTGTGGCATAGACTTTCACATCGGAGGCCTTGACACGCTGCCCCCGTCCCGCTGGCTTGTCGGGCGTGGTGACCACACAGGCCACCTCGTGTCCCGCGCGGAGGATCTGGTCCAGCACGTTGACGGCAAATTCCGGCGTGCCCATGAATACGATTCTCATCGGTTGACGGTTTATTTGGTTTCCAGTTCGGATTTCAGGGCGAGCATTTTCAGGCAGCTGACGGCGCCTTCCACGCCCTTGTTTCCATAGCGTCCGCCGGATCTGTCCTCGGCTTGCTGCATGGTGTCGCACGTCAGTACGCTGAAAATCACAGGTTTGCTGTGGCGCAGACTCACGTCCATGATGCCGTTGGACACGGCTTGGGCGATGAATTCGAAATGGCGTGTTTCGCCTTGGATGATGCACCCGATGCAGATGACGGCGTCAAGGTCTGTCCTGTTCTGCAACATCAGATGCGCCCCTGATGGGAGCTCGTAGCTGCCTGGCACGTGACATATATATATATTGTCAGACGGGACCCCGTGTTCCGTCAGGGATGTTCTGGCTCCTTCTAAAAGCGAATCGGTAATGCGGTCGTTCCATTCGCTGACCACAATACCGATTCGGATGTTTTTTGCAGATGTGAAGTTAAAAGGAGCGAATTCGGATAAATTCTTCTTCTTTTCCACCATGCTGTTATTTGGATGCTTTTGCGCTTGCGCGTTCCACATATTGGGCGATGTTCATCGTCGTGTATTGATTGTAGAATTTGCTTTCTATTGTCTTGTAGGCATCAAGGGCCTTATCCCATTTCTCCTGTCTTTCATACATCTGTCCCAGTTTGAAGAGGGCGTTCGGGGTGTAGAGGGGATCTTTGCCTTTGGTGGCCTTCTCATAGTATTGGATGGCCTTGGCCTCATCGCCCTGCTCATCGTACAAGTCACCAATCACAATCTGACATCCGTACCAGAGCACGTCTTCTTTTTTCTTGAATTTCTTCAGATAATCGAGGGCTTCATCCTTTTGACCCAGGCGCAGGTAGCACAGACCGGCATAGTAGTTGGCTGTGTTGGACGTGCGGGTGAGTTTGTAGCCGTTGGCGATGGAGAGGAAACCGTCGTTCTCGTCATTGCCTTCCAGGGCGAGGTTCAGGGAGAGGGAGTCACCAGCCATGAACCAGTTGATGGGTTGAATCATGGCAGCCGAGGCTTCGCCGTTTTTCTTCTGGATGTAGAAACGGTTGAAAGCGATGACGGCGCAAGCGATGACCAACAATCCGATGAGGACACCGTAAATGATGTTCTGATATTTGTTGAAAAACGCAAGAGTTCTGGTAACGAAATTTTCTTTTTCCTGTTCTTGCTCAATCAATTTACTGCCTAATTTTTCGTTATTTGCCATAGTATTATCGTTAATAATTTTTAGGGCGCAAAAATACACTTTTTTTTGATGTGTCCGACACCGAAATTTTTATTGGTTTTTATTCGGCAGGATTCCGGAAAGCCAGTCGCGGAAAAGGTATCGGTAAGCCCGTTTGTAGATGTGTTTGAACATGTAGCGGTCGGCCTCGTAATCCTGCTTTTCATGCTCCTTGTCAGGATGTACCAAAGGCAGAATGGGGTAGGCGTTGCGCTTGAGCCGGCGTATTTTGCGCTTGCTCAGTTTCTTGAAGCCGATATTGGTGACGAGGTTCAAATAGGGCGAGATGCACAGCCCTTGATGCGCCCATACGTGGAGGTTGAGCCGGTAGTCCCAGTAGATGGCGTTTAGCTTCTTCATGCTGTTGAAACGTCGGATCCAGTAGCCCCGCTGCCGTTGCTTGCGCATGTAGGGCGTGACGATGTCGGGGAAATCTTCGCTGTTGTAGGAGTCCATGGAGAGCGTGAAGTCTTTCCAGCGGTCGCGCCACGTGGCAAAGCCCCACGTGGTGGCGTAAGCGGAAAAATAGTAGGAACTTTTCCCCTTTTGGATGCGTTTGTTGTAGCGTTTCCGGCTCTTGTGGTGGAAATAGTATCCGCCGATGGTGAAGATGCGCTCGTTGTTCCGGTACCGGTCCAGCAACTCCTCGCAATAGGGGAAGAAGTCGTAGCTGGGGACGGTGTCCTCGAACAGGACGATGCCTTCCGGAACCTCATGGAAGAACCATTTCAGGGCGGCATCGATCATGTAGGGCTTCCCGAGGTGTCTCTCCTGCCAGAACGTATGCAGCTGGCACGGCCATTCCGGTTGGATGACGCTCCGTGTCTGGTACACGCGCTTGCGGTCCAGTGGATTGTCCGGACCGGGACCGTCGCCAGCCACATACAATTGGGTGGGTTGGACGGTTCTCAGCACCTGGAATACAGTGTGCGTTTCCTCAATCCTATTATAAAGAATAAGTAAAACGGGAACCTTGAACATTGTTTATGCTAACTCGTGGATGACTAAGCCGGAACGCAGCTTCGGCTCGAACCAGGTTGTCTTCGGGGGCATGATGTTGCCCGTATCGGCGATGTCGATGATCTGCTGCATGGAGACGGGATACAAGGCGAAAGCCACTTTCATCTCACCGCTATCCACACGGCGTTTCAACTCGCCCAAGCCGCGGATACCACCCACGAAGTCAATGCGTTTGTCGGTACGGAGATCCTTGATGCCCAGCACTTTGTCAAGCACAAGATTGCTGAGGATGGTCACATCCAGCACGCCGATGGGATCGCTGTCGTCAAAGGTGCCCGGCTTGGCGTTCATCTTGTACCAGTGGCCGTCCAGATACATGCTGAACTCGTGCAGCTTGGTCGGCTTGTAGATGTCGGTGCCCATGTCTTCCACGGTGTAAGTTTCGGCTACGGCGGCGAGGAACTGCTCCTTGCTGAGGCCGTTGAGGTCTTTCACCACGCGGTTGTAGTCGATGATATTCAGCTGGTTGTCCGGGAAGATCACCGTCATGAAGTAGTTGTATTCCTCCTTGCCGGTGTGGTTGGGGTTGTGCTCTTTTTTCTCTTGTCCCACGAGTGCGGCGGCGGCGCTGCGGTGGTGACCGTCGGCGATGTACATGGCAGGAACCTTGGTGGCGAACAACTCAACCAGTTCGTCAATGAGTTTGCGGTCGTCGATAACCCAGAAACGGTGGCCGAAACCGTCTTCCTTGGCAACAAAGTCATAGATGGGCTTGTTGGCGGTGACGGAAGCCACGATTTCGTCAATGCGGGCCACAGCAGGATAGGCGAAGAACACCGGCTCCACGTTGGCATTGGTGATGCGCACGTGTTTCATGCGGTCTTCCTCTTTGTCCTTACGGGTAAGCTCGTGTTTCTTGATGATTTTGTTTACATAATCCTCGCTGTACGCACAGGCCACGATGCCGTACTGCCATTTGGCGTCCGGTGCGGTAGGATTCATGCTCTGGGCATAGATGTAGAGCTTCTCCTCCTTGTCCTGAACCAGCCAGCCGTAGTCCTTGAAGCTGTTGTAATTCTTGACAACTTGCAGATACACTTCGAGGGAGTGCTCATCGGTGCCTTCGGGAAGGTCGATTTCGGCTTTCGTGACATGGAGCAAACTGTAAGGATTGCCCTCACACTCTTTGCGTGCTTCTTCGGAATTCAGAACATCGTACGGACGGGAGGCCAGTTTCTCAACGATGTTGACGGGCGGCCGGAAACCCTTGAAAGGTTTGATAATGGACATAGTATTAATATTTTAAAATTACTTGTTGTTTTTATTTTTCGCGGCGCAAAGATAGTAATTTTTGGGGAATAGGAAACAGAAAACAGCGAATAGTGAATAGTGAATAGTTAATAGTGAAGGGTTGATAGCCACCATCCCATTAAACCAACAACTATTAACTGTTAATTATTAATTATTAATTATTAATTATTAATTGTTAATTGTTAATCGTGTCTCTCTCCGCTCCTATCTTACCACCTTGCGCGTGATGAGCCCGTCTTCGGTGTTGGTGCGCACGATGTAAACGCCGGCGGCGTAACGGGTAATATCGATGACGGTGTTGCTCCCGTCAACCTTGACAGTCTTAAGCAACTTGCCCGAGATGTCGTAAAGCTGCACATCCTTGATGTTGCACTCGCCATTGACAAACACCTGCCCGTTGCGGGCATACACCTGCAACTCGGTCATAATTGGATTCTCCACCCCAATGGAAGGGACGAAGATGGCGGTTACGGAGCTGTCGCTGTGGACGCGCAATGTGTCGGGGTTGGCAACATTTCCGTTGTCCCAATGCGAAAACTGGTAGCCTTCGTTGGCGATGGCTTGGATGACGGCAATGGAATCCGCACACCGTATATATTGGCCGTCTTGGGGAATGATGGATACGGTTCCCCAGTCATCTTCGGAGGCGGAGACGTTAAGTTGGAAATCCGCACCTCTTTCCTGATAATTATGGGTATTCCAGGAGTTGTCCCAAAGCAAAGTGTAGTAACTTATGCTCCCACAGGGAATGGAGAAAACGCTGGTGTTTGAAAGAAGCTGTGAGGCATTAGTCAGCGATTGGCTGATGGGTATTTCCCAAAATAAAGTGACGGTGTCCAATGTGCAATCCTTGAAAGCGTCTTCCCCAATGGTGAAGACGGAGTTGGGGATGGTGATGTTGGTCAGGGCTACGCAATTCGAAAAGGCAGTGTTTCCGATGACTGTGACAGAGTTGGGTATGTATATGTTGGCTAACGAACTGCAACCCCAGAAAGTGCTGGTGCTGATGGTGGTGATGGAAGTCGGGATGTTGAAACTCACTATATTGTTGCAGTTTTTGAAAGCTCCATTGCCGATGGAGGTGACGGAATTAGGAATTGTGATGCCGATCAGGGAGCTGCAATTCCAAAATGCTTCTTGGCCGATGGAAGTGACGGAGTTGGAAATGTTGACACTGAGCAGTGATGTGCAGCCGGAGAAAGCATTGCTGCCGATAGAGGTGACGGAATTGGGAATGGAAATACTGGTCAGGGATGAACAGCCGGAGAAAGCCTTATCGCCGATGGAAGTAACGGTGTTCGGGATGACGCTGCTCCTGCAACCAAACATTAAGGTATTGCTGTTAGTCTCAATGATGGCATTGCAATTGTCCCTGCTGTCAAAAACAGGGTTGTCAGTTGATACGATCATGGAGACAAGGGAGGAACAGCTACCAAATGCATTATTGCCGATAGTGGTGACTGTTTGGGGAATAGTGACACCGGTCAGGTAACGGCAATAAAGGAAAACATTCGCGGCAAGGGTAGTGACAGGGTAAGTGATGCCGTTGGATGAAACACTGTCCGGAATGATCAGGTTTCCGGTGAAATTGTTGCCGTAACCGGAAGTCGATGATGGGGACACGACTTTGGCTTCACCGTTTACCACTGTATAATACAGCGTATGTCCGCTCGGGGCTACAGCACTGAAACTCTGCGCTTGGCAGGGCAGGGTTAAAGATAAACTTGCGATAGTGAAAAATGAAAGTAAAAGTTTCTTTATAGGGTTTGATGTGAGGAGCATTATTCTTTCCTTTTTAATTCCATATAATATTTTTCGATAATTGGTTTCAGAGAAGGTATATCATTCTCGACCGTTGCCCACAATTGTTCAGGTTTGATATGGTAATACCCATGAACCAATACATGACGCATTTTTTTTTCAATCATATCCCATTCAACATCTGAATGCTCTGCACGAAATTCTTTTGAAAGCATGTAAACAGCTTCGCCAATAATTTCAACGTGTTTTACAAATCCAAAAAACACAATAGGATCCGATGTTGCTTCTTCGAACGAATACTTTGTTTTATTCTTCGTCAGAACCTCTATGGCCTGTAGAATGTGCTCCAGCCGGAATAAATCGTTAGTTTGGTCTCTCATAAATCAGTATTTTGTCGCGGTTTACACTTTCTATTGCGAAAGGAAGCAACTGTCCGTCTTCAATCAAGTCCACAGGTCTTCCCACGGCTTTCTGCAATTCACACATGATTCTTGCAATGGTGAATAACGAAATCACCACCTTGTCATCATATTGGACCAATAGGTCTATGTCGCTGTCGTTTTTTTCCTCTCCACGTGAGCAAGAACCAAAGAGCCATGCCTTTTGTACAGGCTGCTTGGTCAGTTCCTCTTGTAACTTGGGGATGATTGTTTGTATGTTTTTACTTACCATGATGACAAATAATTTCTGCTAATCTTTTGGTGAAAACGCCATTCCGATTGACGGCGCAAAGATACGGAATTTTATGTATTTTTGCATTCTAATATACATGTCATGTTGAAAAATACAATTGCTCTTTTTGTGTCAATATGTTGTGCGGTGTTGATGGCTATTGCGCAGCCTGCTACTGTCAAAGTCGCTAAAAACGCCAATCGTTTCACGTATGAGATGTATGACTATGGTGAAGCCATCGACACGTCTTTTTTGCAAATTGTTTATCAACATCCGTACTATCAGATTTTCACAATAGGGAATGACGGCCCTTTTGTGCCCGGCTATGCCAGGGAGAACACTTTCGTTAACCTTGATGCGGACAGCACCTACCAACAGGCGGTATTCCAAAAGGGGGAACAACAGGATCGGTATGAAGTGGCCTCTGCGTTCAGTCGCGGCGACATTGCCTATGACATCACCCGTGTGAACGGCCTCACCTGCTATACCTGTCATATCAACAGCAATACCCTGGAGTTTTTCGTGCAGGATTTCCCCTGTGATTTGAACCCTATCCCCTATTATGGACGTTTCAAGGGATTGGTGGTATGCTTCAAACGCAACGGACAAACATACCTGCAGCTGACCAAAGCAGATTTCTGGAAGCAGGCGGGAATCGTGCCGCCGGAACTGTCTGGGACATTCCAGCGCGTCACGGCTCGGGAACTTTCCACGCTCAAAAAGAAGAAACTGGTCATCACAACCCGCATTTTCGATGATGTGCAACTGAGCTGGGGACAAAAGAATAGCCATGTAGAAGGGAATATTTACGATAACACCCCTTTTGACAGCGTGTTGCACTACGCCGGCGGCACCTTAGCCCTGAAACGTGTGCGCCTGCCCCAGCTTCCCAGACACTACCAGACGTTCATTGAGCTGCACCAGCGCAGCAACGGCGACGCCTACGACCGTACCGGCAGCGTGTTCGTCATCCCGACAGGATACCATGGGCCGATATTCTTTACGGGTATTAACGAACATCCTGATTCATTGCCCAGTATTACAGGAAAGGACGGGCAAAAGTATCAGGGAATTGCCTTTACAAGATGGATTGACGGCGAAGTTGTGCAATACTATCAGCCTCCTGTGGAGCTGATGCGCTTTTTCACGCCTTTCGGTGTGGGCCATTTCAACGACCGCGTGCAGATTGACGGGCTGGAGTGGGCCGATGGGACCTATTACAAACAGGAAGTGACAGATTTGAGTGCCTACCTGCAGGGCGAAGTCTGGATTGGAGTGTGGATTGGCAACTATGACGGCGGCGGTCACAAAGTAACACTCGACATCAAGTCGTATCCGGGCAGCGAACGCTGGGACGACAGCAACAGGGAAGGCGACGATGAAATCTGCAAATCGCTGTTCAATACCTGCAATGTGTTGGAGATGGCGGGACAGAACTATGGGAAAATCTTCGGTACGGACAGTCTGTCCGTGACGGTGTACATCCCTGAACCGAAAAACACACGTCTGCGCTACATCAGCACGGGTCATGGAGGTTGGGACGGTGGCGATGAGTTCACCCCCAAGACCAACACCATTCTGATTGACGGGAAGCCTGCGTTCACCTATACCCCGTGGCGCGAGGACTGCGGCTGTCACCGTCGCTTCAACCCCGTGAGTGGCAACTTTTGGAACGGCATGTCAAGCAGCGACTATTCCCGCAGTGGCTGGTGTCCCGGCACCGCCACACAACCCGTCTATTTTGACCTCAGTTATCTAACTCCTGGTGAACATACCATTACGGTCGCCATTCCGCAGGGCGACCCCTTGGGCGGCAGCTTTAGCCATTGGGCTGTGAGTGGGGTCCTGCTTGTTTCAGGGCTCAGATAACTGGAGAGAAAGAGCGCCTTGCAGTAGCGGAAAAGGTATTAATCAAGACGTATCCGTAAATTGTGTAGTTTTGCGGCATTGTTTTCAAAATGAATAAAAATGTTCCGGATTGATGCAAAAACGGTTTATCCCGACCACCTCACCAGTCAAACCATCGGAATGCTCCGCTGGGTGCTGATGGCGCTCGTGGTATTGATACACACCAACTTGGTGGCCGACACGGGATGCACCGGCACCGCTTATGGCATCTTCTATCATTGGGCGGGCAACGTGGTGTGGCTGGCCAGTCCGCTTTTTTTTCTGATTTCCGGCTATCTGTTCGTGGCCTCGGGCAGCGGCTTTTCGTGGAATGTTTTTATAAAAAAATGCCGGGGACGATTAGATACGTGGCTCATGCCCTATCTGCTTTGGAATACCATCTTTCTGCTGTTTTACGGCGTGGTTGGCTTGCTCCTTCCCTCGGCATTGGGCGAAATTCCTCCGTTGCAGGAGATGACGCTGACGGACATCCTGAAGGCCTATTGCTGCATTCGTGGCCAAGGGTTTAATTCGGGGCCTATCGACGGTCCGCTGTGGTTTCTCCGCGATCTGATGGCGATAGCCCTGTTTGCTCCGTTGTACATGGCGATTGTAAGAAAACACAAGGCCACAATTATCGTGCCTCTGATTCTCGGTTCACTGCCGCATCAGCTTGGTTTTGAATCCGAAATGGCATTCTTCATGGTGGGATGCTGGCTGAATGTATGGTGCTCGTCCCTTTCCGACCTTTTACAGAAACCGTGGTGGCGTCCGCTTCCGTTCTATTTGGCTGCATCGGTGGCCGTCACGGCACCGCTCTCCTTTCCGGAGAATTTCATTCCGCTTTTCACGCTGATCCGGAATCTGTCGGGTATGCTCATAGTGGCGCGGGTGTGTGCAAAGATGGTCGGTGCTTTCCCGTCATTGGACTGGCGCGCGCTGGCGGAGCCTGTTTTCTTTGTCTTTGCTTTCCATAGCATGGTTACGCGTGTGCTGACCAAAGTGGCCGCCCAATGGCTGATGGGACATCAGGTCGGCAGTGCGGGGTTCCTGTGTGCGCACCTGTTGGATGCCGCTATTGCTGTTGCGGTAAGCCTTTTGGTGTACCACCTTTTGAAGCGCCTCTTCCCGAACACCTGCCGCTGGCTCTTCGGCAAACCCAGGCTGTGGCGAAAATAGCCCGTGGCTTTCCCAAATGGCTTTATGAAAAATCCGAAATAAAAAGTTTTTGTTCCTTAGTTCTCTTTTTCTTTGCTGTCCTCACGGCATAAATAGATGGTGGCTAAAATGACCGTAAGAGGGATGAGGATTCCGCAGGACACCAGCAACATGACATTGCCGCCAGACCAGTGCAAGATCTTGAACAATAGGGCAAAAGACATTTGGATAATGGTATATGCCCCTAATATATAAATCGCTTTTTTCATCTTTTTATTCGCTTATGTTAATATCTTGGATTACTTATTTATGGTAAATTGCCTTCAAAAGCGTTATACCGGCCATCAACGCCTGTTGTTGAATGAGGTTCAATTGGTTTTCCGTCTCAATGGCCATGGTGTGGTCGAAATGATAATGTTCCCATCCATACGGCTCGCCATATAGTTGCTCGTCCTGAGTGTGAAAATCAATGTTGGCGCGAAGTTGCTCACGAAGAACAGTGTCATCCACCAGTTGTAGTATATTTTGCTGATATTCTTCAATATGTAACCTCAAAGTCTGGGCATTCCTTTGGTCGATCATGAAATACGTGGGCGCATCCACGTCGTCAGGATGTAGAATGGTGATGTCGCCTCCATCGCCATTGACCCATTGAAGAAAGTTTGCATGAAGCGTGTCCCAATAGCGGAGAAAACCAATTTGTTCATCCCGCAAGATTTCCACCTTCTTGAGTGTTGTTGTATCAAGGTTAGGGTCTTGGAGGGCTTGGTCAAGCTCGGCTTGCATGATTTGCGCCAGTTGGATGTTGTTTTTATCTATTGTCGTTATGGAAGAACGGTATGAGTTGAGCACATCGTGGGAGTTGATGTTCAACGAAATGCCTAAAAGAAGTCCGAGGAGAAGGCTGGAAATGGCCACTACTATACACAGGACACGTCGTTTGGAAAGTTTTTCTGATTGATTCATTGTTTTTAATAGATTATGCGGCAAAAATACAAAATAAAAATTATCCAAGGGAATATTTCATTATCTTTGCCGCTTGACTTTTTGACAATGGAAAAAATAAGGATGGTTGACCTGAATGGCCAGTACCAAAGGATCAAACCGGAGGTGGATGCCGCCATGCAACGCGTGGTGGATCAGGCTGATTTCGTCAATGGCAACGCGGTTGGAACGTTTGCGGAAGCACTGGCCCGATATACGGGTTCCGGCCATGTGATACCCTGCGCCAACGGCACCGATGCCCTGCGGCTCGCGCTGATGGCGCTCGACTTGCAACCCGGCGACGAGGTCGTTACCGTACCCTTTACGTTCGTCTCCACCGTAGAGGTGATCGCCATGCTTGGCCTCAAACCTATGCTGGTGGATGTCACGGCCGATACGTTCGTCATGGACCCCGACCAGGTGGAAACCGCCATCACACCGAAGACCAGGGCAATCCTTCCGGTACATTTGTTTGGCCAGTGTGCCGACATGGAGCGTATCATGGCTATTGCGCGTGCGCACAACCTTTACGTGGTGGAGGATGCCTGCCAGGCTCTTGGTGCCGAGATTATCTTCTCCGACGGCTCTGTGCATCAGGCGGGTACGATGGGCGATGTGGGCTGCACTTCGTTCTTTCCCACAAAAAACTTAGGATGCTTCGGTGATGGCGGAGCCGTGTTCACCAATTCGGAGGCTTTGGCCGCTACCATGCACAGCATGGCCAATCACGGCATGTCGCGGAAATACTTTTATGACCATATCGGCCTCAACTCGCGTCTTGACACCTTGCAGGCTGCCGTGCTGAATGTGAAGCTGCCCCATCTCAACGATTATGTCCGGGCACGGCAGCGCGCCGCCCGCCTCTATGATGAAGCTCTGGCCGATTGTTCCGGAATCATTGCGCCAGCTAAGGTTCCATATTCTACGCACACATACCACCAATACACTGTTCGTGTGACCATGGTGCAACGTGATTCTCTGCGCACTCGGCTGGCCGATGCTGGTGTCCCTACCATGATTTATTATCCCTGCCCGTTGCATCTGCAAAAGGCATATCAATACCTTGGCTATAAACAAGGCGATTTTCCTGTTTCGGAGATGCTCTCCCAACAGGTGCTCTCTCTCCCAATGCATACAGAACTTACTACCGAACAAATCCAATATATTACCAAACAATTGAAAATCTTTTAAACCACAACTATTATCTGTCATCTACCAACCTCTTGCCCTTAACGAGGCCGCTCACCATAACCAATAATTGTTAATTGTAAATTGTTAATTGTCCCCATGTCTCACTTTATCCATCCCACCGCTGTTGTTGATACGGGTTGCCAAATAGGCGACGGCACAAAAATCTGGCATTTTGCCCATATTATGCCGAATAGTGTGATAGGCAGGAATTGCAATCTCGGCCAGAATGTGTTTGTGGCTTCCGATGTGGTATTGGGCGATAATGTGAAAGTGCAGAACAACGTTTCTCTTTATACGGGTGTGGTGTGTGAAGATGATGTGTTTTTAGGACCCTCTATGGTGTTCACCAATGTGTTGAATCCCAGAAGTTTTATAGAAAGAAAAACGGAGTTTAAAAAAACAATGGTATGCAAAGGCGCGACTATAGGGGCAAACGCCACCGTAGTGTGCGGCCATACGGTGGGTCGCTATGCGCTGGTTGGCGCGGGCAGTGTCGTCACACACGATGTGCCTGATTACGCGCTCGTGGTCGGCAATCCCGCCCGGCAGATCGGGTGGGTGAGTGCGTGCGGACATACATTGGCCTTCGACGACGAGGGCATCGCCGTTTGTCCCGAATGTGGACATCGTTATAAACTAACTGATAATAAGATCTTACCGCTTCAGGATGAATAGATTCCGACAATTTCGGCTCCGGCTGTTCGGATTGCTGCTCATGCTCTTCTGTTCGCTCAGCCTGTTTGCGACGCATCAACGCGCCGGCGAGATCAGCTATGTGTATGTGTCGGGCCTGACGTATGAGTTTACTATTACCACTTATACCTACACGCCCAGCCTCGCCGACCGGCCTGAAATCGACATCACATGGGGCGACGGCACGACATCTACCGTGCCGCGGCTTCAGAAACTGAACCTTCCGAACGACATCAGCAAGAATGTCTATGTCACGCAGCATACCTTCTCCGCGGCGGGAACCTTTCACGTCTCTTTTGAAGACCCGAACCGCAATGCGGGCATCCTCAACATCCCCAGCTCCGTGGAGATTCCTTTTTTTATAGAAACCATTGTCGTTATCAATCCTTTCATCGGGGGCAATTCGTCTCCGCAGCTGCTGAACCCGCCTGTGGATAATGGTTGCACCAATGTGATTTACTACCATAATCCCGGTGCGTACGATCCCGATGGCGACAGCCTCTCATACAGCCTGATAGCCTGCCGCGGTACGGATGGAGGCGAGATTCCCGGCTACGACCTGCCACATGCTTCTAACTATATCACCATAGACTCCATCACGGGTGATTTGATATGGGACTCGCCTACGATGGCTGGGGAATACAATGTCGCAATCCTGATTCGCGAGTGGCGCAACGGGATGTTAATCAGCAGCATGGTCCGGGATATGCAGATTTCCATCGCACCCTGCGATAACCAACCGCCTGTGATTGAGGTGCATGATACCTGCGTGGTGGCCGGCTCTCCGCTAAAAATGGATGTGTTAGTGAAAGACTTGACTTCCACCCATGTGACCTTGGAGGCTTCGGGCGAACCCTTGCTCGTTCCGGAATCGCCCGCCCAGTTCATGCCCATTACCGATTCGGTTCCGTATCATGTCTCGTTTTCTTGGAATACCGCTTGCTCTCATGTGAAAAAATCGCCTTATACAGTGCTTTTCAAGGCCCGGGATAATGGTCCGCATGTGGAGCTTGTTTCATTCAAACGAATGAATATCAGGGTTATTGCTCCAAAACCAAAGATTGTTGATGCGTTTCCGAAGGGCAATGCGGTCACGCTCTACTGGCATCCTGACAGCTGTCCCAATGCGGTGGGCTATGATGTGTATCGTCGCAGTGGCAGCAATCCGTTTGATCCGGCATATTGTGAAACGGGGATGCCTGCCAGTGCTGGCTACGAATGGATTGGCTCCACATCGGATTGGGCGGATACCACATGGCTGGATGACGGCTCGTATCGTCCTTTGTATCATGCTAATGAGTATTGTTATAGGGTGGTTGCTCTCTTCCCCGACGGGTCAGAAAGTGTTGTGTCGGATGAGGTTTGCGTGCATATCGCCAATGACGCTCCCCTTATTATCAATGCGGATGTGGTGACGACCGACACGGTGCACGGAACGTTGAAAGTACGCTGGGTAGCTCCGCCGGAGGTGGATTCGGCAGCTTTCCCACCGTCCTACTTTTATAATTTGTATCGAAGATCTTCAACGGAAAATTCTTTTACACAGATTAATACGGCTCCTATTACGGTGCTCCAAAACGATACGGCAGAATATTTGGACCATGACTTGAATACGGATCACTTGGCCTATACGTACCAGATTTCGTTCAACAATGCTGATACAATGGTGGAAAAATCCGATCCGGCTACTTCCATTTTCCTGTCTGCCTATCCTGGCGATCGGAAGGTGAATCTATCATGGTCGGTGCAGCAGCCTTGGAACAATGTGGAATATACGGTGTACCGCTATGGCGAGCACCAATGGGATTCTATCGGGAGCACGCAGACTACCTCCTATACGGATAACGGACTGGAGAATGGGCGCATGTACAGATATTATGTCTGCGCCCGCGGATATTATTGGATCCCCGACACGCTGGGGCCGCTCTTCAACCGTTCGCAACAGGTGCGTGCAGTCCCTGTCGATAATGAACCGCCGCAAATGCCAGAACTCTCCATCACAACAGATTGTCGCGAAGTGGTTTACTCCTGGCTCTTCACGTCTGATACAGCGGAGACGGATGCACGCTACTACTATTTCTATTATAAACCCACCATGCAATCCCCATTTGTGTGTGTGGATTCAATGGAATCTTCGCAGATCTGTTACCCTGTCTCCTGCGAATACCATCTGTCTGGTGATGCGGAAATTGTGGGCTGCTTTGCCATGACCGTTGCCGATTCCAATCATAATGTGACGGTAATGTCGGATACCACGTGCTTCGACATCTACGATTGCCTTGAATATCGTTTCCCGAATGTGTTCACGCCGAATGGCGACGGGGTGAATGATCTTTTTACACCGTTCATGCCCTATCATGGGGTGGTGAAGGTGGATATGAGGATTTTCAACCGTTGGGGCAAACGAGTCTTCTCCACCTCCGACCCGGATATCCTGTGGGATGGTACGGATACCGACACTTTCGGTACCTGCTCCGATGGCGTTTATTTCTATAGCTGCGATGTTTTTGTCAACACATTGATGGGACAGATGTCGTATTCGTTGCACGGATCTGTTACATTGATAAGATAATCAATAAGATATAGTATAAATTTTTTTTTGACGTGGAGTTATAATTTTTTCAATTGTATCTCGTTTTTAAGAATGTATTTTTAAAATTAAATGCTATGAAAAATAATGGTCTTACAATCGCTTTGATTATTGGCGCGTTCTTCTTCCTGGCGGCTATTGCCATCGGTGTTGCATTTTATAAGACGAAAAAACCGGTTAAAACGGTGTCTGTCACGGGATTGGCCGAAAAAGATTTCACATCCGACTTGATTGTCTGGCGCGTGCGTTACGATGCGCAGGATATGGATATGAAATCGGCTTACAACAAGTTGAAAAATCAGGCGGTGGAAGTGAAAGCCTTTCTGAAAGAGAAGGGTATTTCCGATAGTGAGATGGATTTCGGCAACATTTCT